>Ga0315904_10001164_pt1 | contig 41629 bp, 74 predicted proteins | sample LakEriMetagenome_6_FD_203529 | JGI IMG/M metagenome (GOLD analysis project Ga0315904, IMG submission 203529) | Freshwater fungal communities from buoy surface, Lake Erie, Ohio, United States - Buoy 12 MA120 | ecosystem: Environmental > Aquatic > Freshwater > Lake | place: USA: Lake Erie, Ohio... | reverse complement strand
GCCCGTCGTGCTGCCATGCTTCATGGCGGGCGATGCCGAGACGCTCACGGTGGAGGCCCTGGGCCGCTTCGGCGTCAGCTTCAAATACAACGAGGACGCCAGCGTGATCGTTAGCGGCAATGATCTCGCTAAGGTCCGCGCGATCCTCGATCAACAGATCGCCGCGTGGGAGGCAGCCAATGGCCGATGACGTGCAAAATGGGACCCCGGCGAAAGCGAAGCGCCGGCGGGGCATCGTCCCGGGTAACCGATCCCTGCACGACTTCATCATGCGCGAGGCCGCCGCGTGCAGTCGGATGAAGCCGAAAGACCCGAGCCTCGCACCGCCGAAGGAGAAGCGCCGTGGCAAGCAGTCCTGAAACCACCCCGGCCGAAAGCATCGCCGCCGCTGCCATCATGCAGCATGGCAGGCTTTACACGCTGCCGCCGCCGGCCCGGCATGCCGATATCATCCGCGTCATCCACCACGAGACTGGAAAGCCGGTCGGAGGCGATCAGGGCTTCGTAACGGATGCCGGGCGGTTCGTCGGGCGTAAGCAGGCATGGCGGATCGCGAACGAGGCAGGTCAGAAGATCGAGCCGATATCCTGCGCCCCCGGCATCCTCTTTTCGGAGCATCTGTGGTGACCGTGCAAAATCCGACACCCTGGCGCCGCCGGAAGCCGCCGCGTTGCGGCGACGAATTGGCCCCGGCGCGTGCGTTTCTCCGCGCCATGGAGCGCGAGATCATGAAGGCAATCAAGCGGAGGACAGATTGGGCGCCATGCGGCGGCGACAGCGGCATCCATATCGGTTCCGGCGATAAGGTCGCGGTCGCCCAAGCCGTTGCTCACGCAAGGGTTGAGCTTTGTCACCCCGACAGCAAGCCGATCTACCCGCCATTGACGCGCCCCACCGGTTGAAGCCTCGCGTCATCAACGGCGTGGGACACGGCTTCCAAATACAACAAGCGCAGGCATTGCGGCCTATGGCACGCATTTTGCCGCGTTGGGAAGCGCCGCCCATGGCTACACTAAATCTAGCGCGGTTGTCGCCTAAGCGTGGATCACGGGGATAACTAAGCTAACACGCTCTAATAAATACAAAGGCTTGTGGACAGATTGTGTCCACAGGATAGGTTGCCGCATAAGATATAGTAGGTTAACCGCGATTGTCGGCACTATATATAGTGTCAACAACTGTTTTAATACCTACGGCGCGCGTTGTCATAATTCCCAACGCGCGCGTTACTACATACCGCAACGGCGCATGGCGTCCTAGCCTTTCCCCGTTCGGATGAGTTTGTCTGCCAGCTTGATCGCGTTCCGCGCGTCGTACAGGACGTGCCAGTCCTGATCCTTCGACGTGCTGAGTTGTTCCAGCTTCGACGCCACAACGCGCAGGACGCGGGCGTAGTCGCGAAGCTGGACGACATCGCGCAGCGGGAAGTGTATGCGCGCGCTGGACCCGATGACGGCGCGCTGCCAGTCCACCAGCGCGTCGCCTGTGGCGGCGATGCGGCGAAGGTCGTTGCTATCGAGCGGCATCGCGGGCGGCTTCCATTGCTTTGGCGAGGCGGGCAAATGCGACGCTAACCACGCCCTTAATCGCAGCCTCTTGCACATCAGATGCCATCGCGCCTTCCTTGCGGTAGTCGCGCAGCGTCACTTCGACCTCACGCGCCATTTCGCGCGATACCGCCCGCAGCGCCGCCGTGATCGTGGGGTCAGCGCCCATCACTCGCCTCCCTCGCGCGCCGGCTGCGCGGCTGCCAGCATGGCGCGGTATGTAAGCCAAGCTTTGCCAAGTAAGCCGCCAGTATGCAGGCTGCCTTCATCAACCATGTGCTCGCTCGGCTCCACCGGCACCACAGCGAACCCCGCGCCCGCGAGCGCGGCTAGGATCGCGTCGGCTTGCGCGCCGATGCCGCCGCCTGGATTGTCCAATATCGCGTGTGCAATCACCTCCCGCGCCGTCATCGCTGCGTCTCCTTCCGCTTGCACCGCGCGTAAAACTTCGCGTTCATAAGCGCGAGTGTCGCGCTCTGCCTATCGCCGCCTGCGCGCCAGTGCAGCGCCTCGGACAGCGCCGCAGCCTGCCGCGCCCGCATCGTAGCGCCGTCGCGTGCCAGCCGCGCCGCGTGGGCCTGTAGCGCGCTGGCGTAGGCTGCGAGGCGCCACGGGCGCGTGTGGTGGAGGGATGCGGCGATCATGGGGTTTCCTCCCGTTCCACGCTGCCGAGCGGCGCCTTGCAGTTCCAGACGCGCCATAGGTCTTCAACCAGCCGCTTCGCCATGATCCTGCGTGCGTCGTTGTCGCGGTGCTTCGGCGTCCATTCGCGCGTGGCCGTGTGGGCCTTGCGTCGCCCGTAGACTTCGCCATAGACGCCTGCGGCCTGTGCCGGCGCGTCATCCTTCGCGCCGCGCCACTGCTGGCGGAACATGCTGTCCGCAATAGTCCAGACCTCGGATCGGCGCTTCGGGCTGTAGCCATGCGCGGCGGCTTCCTCTGCACCGCTGCGCCGTTGCTGGCGGATGCCGCTGATTACCGCCAGCCCGAGGCGCTTCCACACTCGTTCCTTGGTCGCGTAGCCGGCCAGGTCGCCGGTTTCCGCGACGATGATCGCGAAGCCTAGATCGCCAAACCCCTTGACGCTCTGCACCCACGCGTAGCCGGGCAGCGTGCGCGCGAGGCGCCGCATTTCCTTCTCCGCTTGATCGCGCAGGTCGTCGAACGCGCGACGTGCGACGGCGCTGGCGATGACGATGGGCACGCAAGCGGCGAGGGCAGAAGCGTGATGGTCGCCACCCACACTATGGCCCTCGCCGCCTTGCGCCTTCTCGACTTCGCGGCGGAAGTCGGAAGCTCGCTTAAACAGTTCCTTGCGCGCCTTCTCGTCCGCGTCGGCGCTGTAGCCGATCACGCGGGCGATGAACGCTTCGGTGCTTCGGTCGCAACGTGACTGCGACACGATGCAGTGTTGCCGCTGGCGCTGCAAAGCGCGCAGGCGGTCTAGGGTTGAGGCGAGGGCACCGTCCGTATGGTTGCCAGCGGTAGTGTGGCCCTCGCCTCCGGGGGCAGCATCGCCGCCCCCGATCTCTGGAATAGGTGCGACGGGGGGCACCCGCATACGGGTTGCCGGGGGCGTAATGGCCCCCCGTCGCTTGCCGGCATCAGCCAAATGGCTAGCAGTTCGATCCTGGCCCGCAATCTCGATAGGTGCGGGGGGCAAAGCCTTCCTGGTAGGCGTGCAGCTACTGGCCCCCCGCTTGCGAGCAACAGAGCGATGGCTTGCATCTTCTTTATGGCCCGCAATCTCAATAGCGACGGGGGGCACAGTATGCATGGCTACCAGGCCCTTATTGGCCCCCCGTCGCTCGCCCTCCTCGGGCATCTCGTCACGCAGCATCGCTCATGTCCTCCGCGATGGCATACATCCGCGCCGCGTCGTCACCCGTGCGCCACTTACGGATCACGTCGCCCGCAGGCAGGTTGTCAGTCAGCAGCCGCACAAACCGCGCATCCCGCGCGCGCTTGCCAGCCCATGCCGTCGCCTCGCGCACCGTTAGATCGCCAATCGGCTGGCCGTTGACGCGGAAGGTGTCGAGCAGCGTTGCAGCCGCCGCACCGCTAACGGCGCAAATGGCTGCGGTTGAAATGGGCGCGGGGCGGGCAGTGTTCATCGGGTTATCAGACGCCGGCGGGCCCGCCCCACGATGCCCCGGCTCGCGCCGAGGCGTCTCCTGCCGCCGCAACTCCGTCGCCGCCGCCGTCAATGCGGCTTGCAAGGCTTGGTTGCGATACGGCGCAAACAGTTCCCACATCAGGGACGCATCGGCGCGGACAGCCTTGATTAAGGCGTCACGGGCGCCATCCCAATTGCGCAGGCTTTGCTTTACGGCTTGCATGGCTACCTCGTGTAGTCGCGCAGCGGCGACCGGATCGCGTTCGGGTTCCTGGGATGGCTTGTCAGTCGGGTTGGCTAGCGCTGCCAGGATGCAAGCGTGAAGGCGCTGCACGGGCGTTTGAAAGCCCGCTGCGGCAAACGCCTCGCGCATCATCGCGGCACCGCCAGCAGCGCAGCAACCCGCGCCGCCTCGCCGTGCCCGCCGTTGATGTGCCGATCAATCGCGTCGGCGTACATGCACGGCATCAGCACGCCGTGGCGGATCACGCGCGGTTCGGGCATCAGCGCCTCCACGTCGCGCGCGAGGGCTTCCAGCAAATCGGCCATCGCGGACAACTGCGCCTCGCTGCACCAGTTCCAGTCCGCGTCATGGCGGTCCAGATGCGCGGCGATGCGATCCACGGCGGCAACGGCGCGTTTGCCTTCGACGCGCGCGGCGTTGAGGCTGCAAATGTGGTTCATGCCACGCTATCCCGCAGCGCCGTCGCCAGCGCATCCAGCGCCTCGCCCATGTCGTCAGCAAACGCGAACGTGGCGCCATCGCGCCCGACGCCATGCGGATGCAGCGACGCGCAGACAGCGCCGCCAGTGCAGCCGCGCGACCGGAGCGTCACCATCGCCACGGCGCTGTGGCCGGCGCTGGCTGCAATCGCGTCAAGCCGCGCGAGAATGGCCGGCTCGTCCAGCGCGACCGGCTGCACGGGGCGCGCAAGCGTGCTGGCAAGGAGGCGCGGGATGCGCGGCGCGTCGTGCGCGCGGCCTAGCATGACGTCTGAGGCTGTGGTGTCGGAGGGCATCGCTGGCATCCTCTGTGGGTGTTTGCACTATGCGGAAAAATTGCACGCTGTAAAGCAGAAAAATTGCACATTTAGAACTTGCATGGGCGCATGATTGCTGCACAATGGCTGTATGAAAAACGAAACCGCCCTTAGTCGCGCCGTGTCAGCCGCAGGCGGCGCCGCTGCGTTTCTATCCGCCGCATCTATATCGCTCCGTACCCTCGCTTCATGGCGCCGCGACGGCGTGCCTGACACGCGGTGGCGCGATGTTGTCCGCGCGTCAAACGGCGCCGTGTCTGTTGAGGATTTGGCGATGGATCGCGCCGCCTCGCTGGTGGATGCGCGCTGATGTCGGCACATGGTGGCCATCGTGATGCCGCCGCAACCCTGCGGCACGAACAAGCCGATCAACTACGCGCCGAACTGGCGGAAATCGAAAGGCATTTTGATGAGGGAACGTCTCTGGATGGCAGCATCGGGGGTATGGGGGCGGGTCGGTGACGTCGCCTGGGATTTGGCCGAGTGGTGCGGCATTCGCGCCAAGAGATTGCAGCATCGCAGGGAAAGCCGCCATGGGTGAGCGCGGGTTGAACAGACAGACACTTGCTGCACAGAGGATATGGAGTAAGCCTAGTGCGACCGTGCCCGCAGCGCGGTATCGCGGCGGTAAGCATCCGCCGATGGCGCGCGGCGAAGGGCTTTGGCGTCGCGAGGATTTCCTGACGCAGGCAGGCGCCGTCAAGCTGGGCGAAATTGCGCGCGCCGCCTGGGCCGCGCAGGGGAAAGATGTGCCATACACCGTCGTGCAGGTCACGACGGTGACGCACGGCGATCCGATGTTTGCGCCGAGGTTCCCAACGCTTGTGAACGGGATGCCGGTAACATGAACGGCGATCCGGACGATCTCGAATGGCGCGTGATGGACGCCGAAGCGTCGCGCGACATGTGGCGCTGCGTGTCGGGCATCCTGTTTCTCCTGTGGGTCGCGGCGATGCTCGTGATTTGGCGCGGGGCGATACCATGAGCGCCGTTCTTCACTTCAGAATTGGCGACGTAGACGCAGCCAATCTGTTGGTGAAGGCGCATCACTACAGCGCCCGCCCGCCTGCGAACGTGCAAGTGGTTGGCACATGGCACGAAGACGGCGGACTGTTCGGCGATTATGGGGTGGCTGTCGCTGCGTGCTTTCTCTGCATACCGCCAACAAGGTGGTCTGAACCGCTTCTAGAATTGTCGCGCTTGGTGCGTGCGCCGCGCGTCACCCAGCCGCTTACGGGCTTGATTGCATCCACCATGCGCCACGCAGCGGCGGGCGGAACGGATTTAGTCGTGTCCTTCGCTGACAGGACGCAATCTCACCACGGCGGCATCTATCAAGCAGCGTCATGGCGCTATGACGGATGCAGGGAAAAGCGGATGGACGGGTTGGTCATAGACGGCACGTTCCACGCTGGGCGTTCATGCAATTCTGCATGGGGAACGCAAAGCCCTGAGAAGCTTCAACGCATATTGCCGGGGCGGCGCATCGAACCGCACTTTGATGAAGGCAAGCACCTGTATTGGCGCGCGTTGTCGCGCAAGGGCTACGCGAAGGCTGCGCGGTTGGGGTTGAAGCATGTTGCCTACCCGAAACCTGCGCGCATCAATGAATTGGTGGCAGCATGATCCCCGAAGCCATGGGCGCGCCCGTGTTCTGCATGGAAACCGCCGCCGTAACGCTGCTGATGATCCGCGAGGGCTTGGCGCTCGTGTGGGAAGGCATCACCAACGCCGGCTTGTCCGTCGCCGTGTACGGCGCTGACGGGCTGTGGCGCGATGGCTGGTGGTCGCTCGTGTGGGAGCAGGAAGACGGCGTCTCGTGCGTGATGCACGGCGGGCGCATGTTTGCATTTCGGAGCGTGCGCGAATGAGCGCCGTTCGGGCAGGGGCGCGTGGAAAGCGCGGGTCCGACAACCCCACTTTCATTCATGGGCGCGAGCGGGCTTGCGTTGGGTGCGGCGCAGCGTTTCGTCAGCCGCCATGGCTAGAGCGGCAGAATGGGCCGCAGAAGTATTGCAAGCGGTCCTGTTTCCACGCGCACGGGCAGAAGCGCGGTCATGAGGCGCCGGATTATGTCGGAGGCCCTAAGACCTACCGGGGCAGAGGATGGCTAGAGGCCCGCGCAAAGGTTGTTGCCGATCAATCTGGGAATTGCGCTGACTGCGGCGTTCATGTCGGCGCGCGGATCGCTGTCCATCACATCACGCCATTCCGTTGTTTTCCCAGCGCAGCGGAAGCCAATCAGCGCAGTAACTTGGTCGGGCTATGCCAGTCGTGCCACATGCGGCACGAAGCGGGCGTGTCTCGCCTTCACCCTGCACAGGGCGACATTTTCCGGGACGCGGTGGCATGAGCGCCGCGCACCACAACAGCTACGCGCCGGGGTTTCCTCCCTCCTCCGCGCGCGTGGAGCCGCCGGCCGACTGTGCATCTGCGCGGGCCGGCGGTCACTTGGCGCCGGGGGCGTGCGCACCGGCCGCCCCCGGCGTTCTTTCTGGCAAGCCCGTCGCCTTTGACCATCCGAACCGCTTCACCGCGCAGGAAATCGCCAAGATCACGGCGCTGCGGGCGGAAGGCGCGTCGATGGCGCAGGTGTCCGAGGCGACTGGCCGCACCCTGCGCTCACTGGAAAACGCTGTGTCGCGCGGCACCATTCCGCGCTTCCGCAAGTACCAGTGGACCGCCGAGGCGATGGCGAAAATCCTCGCCATGCGCGACGCGGGCATCAAGATCGAAGCGATTGCCGCGCACTTCGGCATCACGCGGCGAACGGCGTGGGAGCGCATCCGCATCGCTGACGGCAAGGTCCGGGAGCGCCGCGCGCACAACAAGCCGCGCGTAAGCATGGAGCCGGAACGCGAGGCAGGCCCGCAGGCCAAGGAACGCCGCTGCCTCTGTGGCTGCAACCGCATGTTTTCGAGCACCGGACCCGGCAACCGCATTCGTCCGGAGTGCGCCGAGGTTTTCAACAACCGGCATACGGGGGCTGTGTGATGCTGACCATCACGATCCCCGGCGAAATGCGCGGTAAGGGCCGCCCCCGCTTCTCTGCACGCGGCGGCTTCGCTCGTGCGTACACGGACAGCAAGACGGCGAACGCGGAAGCGTGGGTCAAGCACTGCGCCGTGACGCAGGCAGGAACCGCGCCGATTGAGGGCGCCGTGTCCATCGCGATCACCATCGATGTTGTGCCGCCTGCGTCGTGGGCTGTTCGCAAGAAGGCGAACGCACTTGCCGGCGCCTTTTTCCCGACCAGCAAGCCCGACTTGGACAACATCGCGAAGCTAATCGCCGACGCGCTCAACGGGATCGTTTGGCGCGACGACAAGCAGATCGTCCGGATGGTTCTAGCCAAGCGGTACGCGCCGACAGCGCAAGCCGTGCTGACCGTCGTGGAGGTGTGACGTGCCTGAACAGATGGGAGAATACGAGATGTCTGCGTTGATGACGCAACCGCGTGGCGCGTGGGGTATCCCCGCGCCGCAGAACATGAGCGAGGCCATGAAGATGGCCGAGCTACTGAGCAACAGTACCATGGTGCCCGCGTCGTATCGCGGCAAGCCCGGCGATGTGCTGGTCGCGATCCAGATGGGCGCTGAGCTTGGCCTGGCGCCGTTGCAGGCTTTGCAGAATATCGCAGCGATCAATGGGCGCCCGAGCGTGTGGGGCGATGCCGCGCTGGCGCTGGTGCAGGGTCATCCGGCCTATGTGTCCCACCGCGAATGGGTGGACGGCGAAGGCAAGCGGCGCGCCGGCTTCTGCGCCATCACGCGGCGCGGTTCGCCCGAGCATGTGCAGCGGTTCAGCATGGAGGACGCGGAACGCGCCGGCCTTCTCGGCAAGCAAGGCCCGTGGAAGCAGTACACGGATCGGATGCTGGTGCTGCGTGCGCGGGGCTTTGCGCTGCGCGACAAGTTCTCCGATGCGCTGCGCGGCATCATCACTGCCGAGGAAGCGCAGGACATGCCGGCGCAGGACGCGCCGAGCGTCGTCGGGCTGGCCGTGCCGCAGCAAGCCGCGCTTGCGGCGCCGGAACAGGACGGCGAGCAGGAGCAGCGCGAGGCGCCGTTCACGCTGCGGTTTCTGGATGACCAGCTTCTGCAATTCGGCCACGTCGATGATGTGCGCGGCTATCTCGACCAGCCGCTGGTGAAGGCCGCGTACTTCCGCTGCGTTGCGCGCGGCAAGGGCGACTCATGGTCGCGCATCGTCCAGACGCACTTGGCGCGGCTGCTGCCGGATGAACCCACCGAAGAAGTCGAACCCGAACAGGAGAGCGCGCAGTGAGCGGCAACTACGACAATACTGACAGGGGCATCCTGTCGCGCAACGACCGTAAGACGGAAGACAAGCATCCTGAGTTTAAGGGAACGCTCAACGTCGGCGGCGTCGAATACTGGCTGGATGCGTGGGTCAAGGAGCGGAAGGACGGCAGCGGCCGGTTCTTCTCGCTCCGCGTCAAGGCCAAGGACGCGCCGCGCACGTCGCCGGGCGAGCGTGTGACGCGGGCGCAGCCCACGGTGGCGGGGCTGGACGATGACCTGCCATTCGCTCCTGAGTTCCGCTGATGAAGCGCCGGGCTGACTACGGCGTGTCTCGCGAGCCGCTTTCAGAGCAGTTCGGGAAGTACGTTTTTCCCGAGCCAAACTCCGGTTGCTGGCTGTGGGCGGGGTCAACATGCAGTCGGGGCTACGGCCAACTGCGTGTGGCGGGTAGGGGGTTGCTGCGCGCAACTCACGTATCGCTGGAACTGGCGAGCCGCCCCCTTCCGAAGGGGTTGCAAGCTTGTCACCACTGCGACAATCCGGGTTGCGTCAACCCGGATCATCTGTTCATCGGCACGGCTGCGGAGAACAGCCGCGACATGGTGAACAAGCGGCGGCACGTCGGCCGCGCGGTCGCTCGTGGTTCGGCCGTTCATGGCGCGCGTCTGACCGAAGGTGATGTTTCGCGCATCAAGGTAAGGCTGGGCGCCGGCGCCAACGCAGCCGCGCTTGCGCGCGAGCACGGCGTCAGCCCGCCTGTCATCTACAGGATCAAATACGGCGAGACGTGGCGCCATGTCTGAGCCGCCTTCGCACATCTACAGCAGAGACGACCCCGACGATCTACGCGATGGGTTGCTGCGCGGGTTCCTCATTCATCGCGGGATTTGCCCGCATGAAGAAACGCCCGCCCCTCAGACAAGGGACGGGCGCGCACACAAACAGAAGGAAGGACAACCGAAGTGACGTATAGCGAGACACAGACCGCGACGCAACGCACCAGTGAACGCCAGGAGACGCCAGTAGAGGCGCCGCGCGCGCCCTACGGCCTTGACGACCTCATGGCGCTGGAAGTCACGACGGGCGCCGTGTCGCCCGCCATGGCGAAGCACATGCGCGAGACGATGCACTTTGAGCGGCAGCGGCCGATCAGCATGAAGAACGTGCAGCGCCTCGCCAAAGAGATGTCGATGGGCTGGTTCCTTTCGGGGACGCCGATCTTCATCTGCGTTCTTCCGGACGGCCGGAAGCAGATCGTCAACGGCAACCACACGCTGGAAGCCGTGACGCATAGCGGCGTGACAATCCCGCTCACCATGATCTGGAAGCAGGTTCGCGGCATAGAGGACGTGGCCCGCTGCTACGCCACCTTCGACATCCAGAAGACCCGCACTTGGATGGATACCCTACAGGCAGTCGGGTACTCCGGAAAAATCCCCGAGGTGGGCAAAGTTGTCTCCGCTCTGTCGCTCGTTCAGATGGGGTTCGCGAACCTCAATTCGTCGGATTACACAAGCCGGCAAGCACGGCTGCAAATGCTGCCTGACTATACGAAGGCGGCCTATCTGTTGCATGGCGCCATGGAGGGCGCGCCGGCTGCAAATCAGAAGATCATTCGCCGCGCGGCGTTCTTTTCGGTGGCCCTCTACACCGCCCGGTATCAGCCGATTGCGGCGGAAGAGTTTTGGGGCGGTCTAGCGAAAGACGACGGGTTGACGAAGAACGACCCGCGCAAGGCGCTACTCCGGTTCGGCGTCGCCAACAGGGCAGAAGGCGGGCTGACGCAGCGGGTATATCACGCCAAAGGCGCGATGCTGGCGTGGAACGCCTTCTTTGAGAACAGGTCGCTAGAGTTTTGCCGCCCTGCGTCAATGCTCACCGCGCGCATTCTCGGCACCCCAATGCACAAGGGCGCCGCCGAATGACCAAGATCGCGCTTGACCTGATCGAGCGCGGCGACCGTCTCCGGGCCGCGTGCCCGGAGCAGGTTGCGGCGCTGGCCGACAGCATCGCCTTGTGCGGGCTAATCAGCCCCATCACCGTCTACGCCCGCGACGTAATCCGCGCCGGCATCGCTGTTCCGGGTTACGGGTTGGTCGCTGGGCTGCACCGGCTGGAAGCCGTGGAAAGCCTCGGGCTGGTGGACATCGACGCGCACGTTGTCGGCTTGGACGACCTGCATCGGCAGCTTGCCGAGTGCGACGAGAACCTGTGTAGCGCCAAGCTGAGTAAAGCCGACCTAGCGATTTTCACTGCCCGCCGTAAGATGATCTACGAGGCGATCAACCCGGAGACGCGGCACGGCGCCATTGGGAATGGACGCGCGAAGAGTTGCCAAGTTGGCGACTCTACTCCAACCCGGTTCACCGCAGACACAGCAACCCGTACCGGACGAAGCGAACGCGATGTTGCGCGGGACGCAGCGCGCGGTGAGCGGATTACCCGAGAGGCCCTAGAAGCCGTCCGGGGCACCGATGCGGACAAGGGCGTCGTGCTCGATGCGCTGGCCCGCATGCCGCAGTCGGAACAGGCAGCAGAGGCGCGGCGCCTGGCAGAGATGCCCCGCGTAAGGCCAGCGCCTGCCGTTCTTAACGAGTACGAGACGGAGGAACTCTGGCGCGCGGCGCTGATCCGCGTGTGGAACCGGGGCAGTCAGGAATGGCGCGAGCGCGTGTTGCCCACGCTCGACGCGCCAGTGTTTGACCGGACTGCCGCACGATGAGCGACGATTTCGAGCTCCCAAGGCGCTTTGTCCACATTGGCGGCGGGAAGATACCCGTCCCCACCCACGCGCACCCCATCGTCCGCGACCTAGTGCGGGCGATGAACGTGCGGGGCGTGTCGTTCGAAACGCTTTCCGAACTGGCTGGCGTGAACGACCGAACGATGTCGGGCTGGCGGAAGAAGCACATCCCGCGCCTCGACAACATCGAAGCCGCGCTGAACGGCGTCGGGCTGCGGCTGGCCATCCTGCCATTGGAGGACGACCAGCCATGAGGTGGTGCCGGCTTTACGTCGAAACGCCGAGCGACCCGAAGTTGCGGCGCATCGCGCATCAGGCCGGCGCCACCATGGCCCACACGCTCGCCGTGTGGGTGTCGATGCTAGCCCATGCCGCAGCCAACGAAGGCGAGGCATGGGGCACGCTGGCCGGTTGGGACGACCTGGATTGCGCGATCAATCTCGGCATGGACCTCCCCGTCGTCAGGGCCATCCGGCGCGAGATGGAACAGCGCCTCACCATCGACAACAGCATCCTGAAATGGGATGCGCGGCAGTCGAAAGGCGACCACAGCGCCGAACGCATGCGCCAGTGGCGCGCAAAGCGAAGCGGCCAAAATCAGGACGTTAGTGACGATGTGACGTCACGTTCTGTCACAGTGACGGAAAGTGACGGTAAGAAGAGAAGAGAAGAGAATAAAGAACAGTCTCCTTCGGAGCCTGTTACGCGCGTTGCACGCGCCGCGACGCGGGGGCATCGCCTGCCGGATGCGTGGCAGCCTTCACCAGAAGACGCGGGCTTTGCCGACCAACTCGGTCTGAGCGCCGATGCCGTCGCCGGAAGCTTCCGCGACTACTGGAAGGCGCAGCCCGGATCGAAGGGCGTCAAGACCGACTGGCCCGCGACCTGGCGCAACTGGTGCCGTCGCGAAGCCGAACGCGCCCCGCGCCAGAAGCAAGCCCCCGGCAAGCTGGATTGGTGGATCAACGACATGAAGACAGGAGCCATTGGCCGATGACCGCCTTGACCACGCACGCCCCGGCCACGGTCGCGGACTGGACGGCGTTCCTGTCGCCGATTGTCGCATCCGTGCGAAACCCGCCAGAGCGCGACCGCTACCGCGCCACATGCGCTGCCATGGCCCACGCCTTCCCGGACGTGCCCGCGTCGCTGCTGGCCAAGCCGTGGCTTCAATCCGAGGCCATGCGGAAGTTCGCCTTCTGGCCCGCCGTGGCCGACATGCACGAGTTGCTGGCGCCGGAACTGGTCGAGCAGCGCCGCGACGCAGCGCGCTACGCCATCGCCGCGCCCATGCCCGAAGGCCGCACGCCCCCAACGCAGGCCGAGGTTGCCGCCGTCCGCGCCAAGCTGGCCGCATTCAAGGCCAGCGTACCGGGCACCCACGGCGCCGCCGCCCCCGAGCGCAAGGTCAAGCCGTGCTTTGCCACGCCGCACCAACTGCTGGCCGGGTACGAGAAGCTAGCAGCCGAGGGCAACCGCGCCGCCGAGCTACGCGCCCGTAAACTCCGCGAGGCCCTTGGCGACGAGGCCGAAGCATGACGCCCGCCGACGCAGCCAAGCGCCACGCCGACATGGACCTGGCCGCCGACGCCATGGCCCGCGCCAACGCAGCCCGCGACGCCATCACGCCGAAGATCGTCGGCGATGACCGCGCTTACCTGCTGGCCCGCGCCCAACGACTGGAAAACATCGCAACGCGGCTGCGCCAGCCGCACATGGAGAACGCAGCATGAGCGACGCCGCTTTTAGGGCGCTTCTACGCGCCGCCCAGCAACACGCCGCTACCCCACTACCAGACGGACCACCGCAAGCCGCTGGCTGCCCGTCCAGCAGCCCGCGCGCGCCATATGGCGCCATGACCACAGGCGAGGCGGAGGCGTGGCGCACCGGATGGCGCGTGGCGCAGTCCGCGATACTCGACCGCGTGGCGCGGCAGTATCCGAGCCTCGCGGCAGAAATCGCGGGCATGCGGATGCCGGCGCCGATGCAGGAGCCGGATGGGTTGTCGGAGCGCGGGGCGTGACTACCGGCGCGGCGGCGGATCGCGCAGCCAATAGCCTTCATGCCGTTCAAGCCATGCGGCAACGCGGGCAGGCACCGCAGCTTTGCCCGTCGCCCAGTTCCGCACGGCGCCGGGCGACCAGCCGACATGACGCGCCAAGCCCCGCTCGGTCATTCCGAGCAGGGCGAGGATGTAAGCGAGGCGGGCTGGGGTCATGCGGCGAGCGCCGCACTGCACACGGAGGCAATAGCAGCGGCGCGCTCATAAGCGGCGCGCTGCGCCGGGGAGGATTGGGCGCCACGACTAAGGCGTTCGGCTTGGAACGCAGCTTGATCGCCCGTGAGCTTAAAGACGGTGCGCAAGTTAGATTGAACCTCAGTCGACGCGACTTCTGCGTCAGTGGCTTCGCGCAGATCGGCCAAGATGCCGCCCGCCGTCTCAGGAAGCGCGTCGGCGCTAAGACGGACCTCGCCGTGGTTCTGCTGGATCGTCTCGAAAGCGGCGATGGCTGCGGTGCGGCTGATCATCGGGGCGGTTCCTTTCTGCCGGGGCACCTCGCCTCCGGTGAACGCAAGATGCACCTAATCCCGCGTGGCGTAAAGCGCAAAATGCATTTACGTGGGATTTTCTTTTGTCTCGCTGTGGAGGACGCCTGTCATGCCTGAAAACACGCGCGCGGCGATGCCGGGCGACCTCGTGGCGCGGTTGCGGGATGCGTCCACCACGGCGGCGGCCCGTGGTCGAGATGAGCTAGACGCGGAAGTCTACCATGCGTGCATGGACGCCGCCGACGCGCTAGCCGCGCAGGCCGCCGAGATTGCGCGGCTGCGGGCGGCGCTGGAACGCATCATTGCCATGCCAAGCTATGGCGTGTGGCACATGGACCTAGCTGTTGCTGTGGCCCGCGCCGCCCTGTCGCGCCCGCCCGCGAGCGATGGAGAGTGCTGCCAGCGCACACGGCTACGCGGCGCGCCGTGCCCCGCCGGGCGTACATGCCCGCATGACACGCCGCCGCCGCCCGGCTGGCCAACGCTGGAGAACGTGCGATGAGCCGAGTAACTGAACTGCTGCGCCGCATCTGCCCGCCGGTTACGCAGCCGCAGCTTCTATCGAACGCTGAGAAGCGCGAAGCCAAGCGGGTCGGGCGGTCTTTGGCGTCGCTGCCGGAAGCGGCGGCTAACCAGAAGATGTCACACTTTGCCAACGTCCACGGCGTGCCGCCTATGTGGCGCGATAGGTGGCTTGGGACGGCACGAACAGCATGGAAGAACGAACGGCGCGCACAAGCAGCCGCGCGCGCGGCGTTGTCGCAACCCAACGCCGGAGGCGCGCCATGAGCGAGGATAAGGCGCGTCTGCCTGATGTGTTGCGGCATTCGTGGGTGGCGAGCGAAGCCGAGAAGGCAAGCATGCTGGCGCACAGCGCGATGGAGACGCCCCATGAACGCCATGCTTGACCCCGCCGCTCGCGTCGCTGCGTCCAAGCGCGCCCTGTCCCGCGCGGCACGGGAGCGCGCGGCAATGGCCATCGCTGGTACGCCCGGCGGCGCTGCCGAGGCCCGCGCAACACGCGACGTGGAGACGATCACGGCTGGCGTGCGGCTCGTGGAGATGCAGGACGCGGACCCACTTGCGTCCATGGGCCTGAGCCGCCGCCAAGTGGATGCGGCGGAGTACCTGCGGGGGCTGTGGGCCGACTGCCTGCCGGGGTACGAGGCGCCCGGCGGGTATGGCAGCGGCGCAGGGCACGGCGGCAGGCGGCACCTGACGCATGACCAGCACCTTGCGGCGTCGCGGGCGTGGCAGGACTACCAGCGCGCGATGGGACGCCTTCCTGAGCCGCTGGGCGAGGCTGTGCGGGACGCCGTGCTGCGCGGGGTGCCGAGGCATCCGCCGCATGTGCGCGATGGGCTGGACGTGCTGGCCGGGCATTGGGGGATGCGGTAAATCGTTCCGCATCAATGCCATGTGTGCTATAAGAGCGGCGCCGGTTTGGTGGTGGAACACCTCGCCATCCGCTGTTCAAGACGCATGGCGCGAGGTGAGCCGGTATCGTCGGGTAGACCCTGCCATTACCGAGGAGGATGCGCGGAGGCAGCGAATAGGGGTTGCAAGAGCGCCCGGTATTTGATACCAGCCGGATTGGACACCCGAGTTGCGCCCAAAGCGCCTCGGGTTTTCTTTTGCCTACTCGCGGTAGACCCTGCGCTCATAGCGACGAGCTTGGCGTTCTTTGCTAAGTCATTGACAATCTTAGGTTCTTCTGTGATCGCCTGCGTCGCAGTGGTTCATGCCGCGTATATTGCCTAGTCTGTAGGCATTTCTAGGGGTTCCTCCTCCCATGGCAACAGTCGCGGAAGTCGCTGACTGGCTGGGGCTGAGCGGCCGCCGGGTGAAGGAATTGCGCGCGGATGGCGTACTTCCGGGCGGTAGCGGCGAGGCATACGACCTCAAGGAATGCGTTCGCGCCTACTGCGCGCACATGCGGCCATCGTCTGGAAAGGCGGCGGGCGGCGGTTCGGAGGCTGCGCAGGATTTGGATGCGGCGCGGGTGCGGCTGCTGACGGCGCAGGCTGACGCGCGGGAGATGCTCAATGCGCAGATGCGCGGCGAGGCGGTGCTAGCCGAAGACCTGGACGTGGTTGTCGGCGCGCTGGTCGATGGCATCCGGGCGAAGATGTTAGGCTTGCCGTCGCGTGCGGCGCCTGTCGTTTCGGCGTTGTCGGGGCTGGTCGAGATACGCGAAGCCTTGACGGAGTTGGTACATGAGGCATGCGGCGACCTCGCCAGGACCGAGGTTGTCGGCTCTGTCACTGATCGCGCCCGGCGCAGGGCTAGCCGCAACGCGAGCGGCAACGAGGATACTGAGGCGCCTGGCGCCGCCGCCGAGGCTGACGCTTAGCGGGTGGGCTGACGCTTATCGCGTCCTTTCGACGGAGAACAGCGCGGAGCCGGGGCGGTGGCGTACGGCTCGCGCGGCTTATCTGCGCGGGATACTCGACGCGATTAGCGACCCGCGCGTTGAGCGCGTCGTTATGATGACCAGCGCCCGCGTCGGTAAAACGCAGGTCATCAACAATCTAATTGGCTATCACATCCATCAAGACCCCGCGCCGATCCTGATGGTGCTACCGACGACGGCGGCGGCTGAGGAATGGAGCAAGGAGGAATTGGCGCCGATGCTCCGGGATAGCCCGGCGCTGCGGCGGAAGGTTGCGGCGGTTCGGTCGCGGGATAGCGCAAACACGATCCTCCATAAGCAGTTCCCTGGCGGGAAACTGTTTATCGTTGGCGCGAATGCGCCGTCAGGGCTGCGCGCGAAGACGGTGCGCGTGGTGTGTTGTGACGAGGTGGACGGCTACCCGCACAGCGCGGGCAACGAAGGGGACCCGGTATCGCTGGCGATCAAGCGCGCGACCACGATGTGGAACCGCAAGATTGTACTGGCATCGACGCCAACTATTCGCGGCGCCTCGCGCATCGAGGAAGCGTATAACGAGAGCGACCGGCGGCGGTTCTGGGTGCCTTGCCCGCATTGCGGCGAGGCGCAAACGCTCAAATGGGCGCAGGTTCGTTGGCAAGCGGGCGACACAACTACGGCGGCCTATCACTGCGAGGCGTGCGGCGCCGCGTGGGATGACGGCGTGCGATGGAGGGCCATCGAGACGGCGGAAGCCAACGGCGGCGGGTGGCGCGGGGAAGGCATCTTCGCGGGCGTCGCCGGCTTTCATCTGTCTGAGTTGTATTCGTCCTGGCGGCGCTTGTCGGAAACGGCGCGCGAGTTTGCGGATGTGCAAAGCAACCCGGAACGGCTCAAGACCTGGGTAAACACGGCGCTTGGCGAGACCTGGCAGGAGCGCGGCGACGCGCCGGACTGGGAGCGCCTGCTAGAGCGCGCGGAAGACTATCCGGAGAATTGGGCGCCTGCTGATGCGCTAGCCGTGACCGGCGGCGTGGACGTACAGGGCGCCCGTGTTGAGTTGTACCTGTGGGCATGGGGTAGGGGGATGACTTCGCGGCTGGTTGGCCGTGAAGTGTTCGACGGCGATCCTTCGCAGCCGGAAGTGTGGCAGGCGTTGCGGGAACGGCTGGACAAGCCCGTGCATCGTGAGGGCGGTGGAAGCCTTCGCGTTCTGCGGTGCGGCGTTGACACCGGGTACAACACGGCTGCGGTCTACGCCCAGTTGAGGCGCTTGCACGACCCGCGCATCCTGCCTCTCAAGGGCGCGGATCGCATGGGCGCCACGGTGCCGATTACCGGGCCGACTTCCGTCGATGTCACGGAGCGCGGCGCCAAGGTGCGCGGCGGCTTAAAGTTGTGGACGCTTTCCGCGTCGCAGCTAAAAGGCGAGCTATACCGCCGGCTATGGTTGTCGCGGAGTGACGAGGGTTTCCCGCCGGGCTGGGTGCATCTGCCAAAGTGGGCGCCGGTTGAGGCGCTTAAGCAGCTGGTTGCCGAGCAGCTTGTTACCGTGAAAGACAAGCACGGCCGGCATCGGCAGGAATGGCGGCCCCTGCGTGAGCGGAATGAGGCGCTTGACTGCGCCGTGTATGCGCGCGCCGCGCTGTGGATTGCCGGCGCGGACCGCCACGGCGATCTATTTTGGCAAACTCTGGAAGCCGAGCATGAGGCGGTTGAATTAGCTACACGACCGACAAAAATTCCAAATACGCCTGTGATTGACGCTGAAAAACCTATTGAGCGGCGGGAAAGCTGGCTAAACGGACGTTCTAACCGATGGGCTAGATAGAGGGGGCCGCAATGGATGCTTATAAGCTTGCATGGGCCTTGGCTCAGTCTGCCGGCACGCCTGCTAAATCACTAGCAGATGCGTACACGTCGGGCACTTTTTCGGTTAGGTTTGCTGATGGGAGGCAAGTGCAATATCGCGAAATTGCGGATATTGCCGCTGCTATTATTGCGCTTTACGATGCGCAAATATCCGGCGTTCGTCGCCCGGTAGTGACTTTTGCTGCTGTTAATCGGTACTGGTAATGGCAAAGAACAAGAAGCGCGCGCGGCAGCCTATGCAGGTTGTTCGCAGTTATGACGCGGCGCGTCCTGATAGCCGCGCTGGGCGTGGGATTACGCCGCCAGCCAGTAGCGTTAATGCGGAAGTAACTGTCGGCGGTGCCGCGCTTGCTAAAGCCGCGCGCATGGCAGTTCGCAATGATGCTTTTGCGCGTCGGATTGTGGATCTTTGGGCGGCAAACGCTGTTGGGTCTGGAATTACATGCGCTTGGTCCGATCCGCAGCACGCGGAACAGTGGCGCGCATGGGCAGAAACCACTGCTTGTGATGCCGAAAACAAAAAAACGCTTGCGGCTATTCAAGCCCTTGTGATGCGGGCGGTTGTGCAAGACGGCGAATGTCTTGTGCGAATGTATGTTAGCCCGCCGACGCCAACAAATCCAATTGGTCTGAGGCTGCAAGTTTTAGAGGCCGATCATTTGGACCGGAATAAAACCGGTTCATATGAAAACCGCGCTATTGTTCAAGGCGTGGAAATCGGGCAATTCGGTGAAGCTGTTGCCTATTGGCTATTGCCTCGGCATCCGGGGGACGTTTGGCCATTGATGCCGGCGATCGGTGCGTTTACGTCGCAGCGCATCCAGGCTGAATATGTGTTGCATATATTCAGGCAAGAGCGGCCGGGCCAGGTCCGGGGTGCGTCTTGGCTTGCGCCTGTTCTAACTACTCTTGCAGGCTTGAAGGATTACGAAGCTGCATTGCTAATTAAAGCTAATATTGAGGCTTGTTTGTCTTTGCTGGTGAATGATAGCAGCGAAGACACAATAACAATGACTAAGCCGGATGCTGGGTACGTAAAGGACAGCTACGGTAAAGTTGTTGAAAACGTCGAACCTGGCATGATTATGTACCGGCGAGGCGCCGGCGAAATTGAAGTTGTAAATCCATCTGGGGGCGGTTCGCATTTGAATTTTGCGCGCCGAGCACTTGAGCGCGCCGCAGTTGGTGCTGGGCTGACATACGACCAAGTTTCAGGCGATCTTACCGGCGCTAATTATTCCAGTCTACGCGCAGGAAAAATCGAGTTTCGCGCGCTTAATAGCCAAGTGCAATGGACTTTGCTTTTGCCGCAGCTTTGTATGCCGGTGGCAATGATGTTTCATGAACAAGGGGTAATGGCTGGGCTTTGGCCCCGAGACGCTGGACAGTTTACGCATACCCCTGAAACACCTGAAATGGTGGACCCACTTAAAGACATAACGGCTGTCGTCGCGCAGGTTCGCGCGGGTCTGCTGGCGCCGCAAGACGCGGCGGCTATGTTTGGTTGGGAATATAAGGAACTTATCGCCAAGATCGCAGAAGCCGACGCTTTGCGCGATGACGCGGGGGTTGCTGTTGATAGCGACCCGAGGCGACTGGCGAAAAGTGGTGTTGCGCATGACGCAGCGCAAATTGCAGCCATTGAAATTGCAGCAACGGGCGCAGCGGCGCCACGTAACGTTGATGCACCAAACCAGGGGCAAGATGCAAACGCATGAGTGACGACTTGCAACAGGTTGACAGTGCCGCAATTATTGTGCGTGCCCTAACTGCGCCGATGTCTATTGATAAAGACAACCGCACGGTTGACGTCATTTGGACGACTGGCAAGCGCGCAAAAAACTACGTTCCTGGCATTGGTGCTATTACCGAAGAGCTAGACTTGTCGGCCGCGTCTGTTCGCATGGCGCGGCTTTCAAGCGGCAACGCTCCTGTTTTTGATAGTCACCGCAATGGCGGTGCGCGGGATCAAATTGGCCGAGTTGTTTCGGCTAAATTGGAAAGTAAGCGCGGCATAGCAACGCTGCAATTTAGCAGCGCGCCAGATGTTGAGCCGCTATGGCATCGCGTTATGGATGGCACCATTCGCAGTGTTAGCGTTGGGTACACAGTGCGAAAATATATGCCAGTAAATGAAGGCTCAGAAACAATCCATCGCGCGGTGGATTGGGAGCCTTTGGAAATTAGCTTGGCACCGATACCCGTCGACGACGGCGCTATTATGCGCGCGATTGATGATGGTGCTTCTCAATTCGTGGCCACGGAAACAGCGGATTTTGCCGTGGACGATGCGCCGGCGCTTGCCGAGCGAAAAGTGCCTATGTCCATCACTGCGGCCCCGGCCGCTTCTCAGGAGCAGACTATGACGGAAAACGTCACGCCTGCCGCGCCGGGTTCCGACGCGGTTGTTGTTGATATTCAGGCCGAGCGAGCCAGCGCGGTTAATGCAGAACGCGCGCGGATTGCAGCGGTTGATGGCGTTCTTGCGAACGCTTCTCGACTTTTGCCCGAAGCAGTTCGGGCTGAACTTCGCGCGCAGGCTATTAACGATGGCATGATGCCCGAAGCGGTGCGCGCTATGGCGTTCGATAGGCTGGCAGCTATGACGCAGGCGGGCGCCACCGTTCCGACGCAGACCGCTCATGTGGGGCGTTCTGGCGATGACCCGGCCGCGCTCATTGATGCAATGGGCACCGCCCTTGCCGTTCAATCAATGCCTGCCATGGCACGTAATCTCAAGGATGACCGGTGGCGCGAATTTGCCGCGCTTAAGCCGTCCGACATGATGATGGAGCTGCTCGCGGCGCGTGGCGAGCATGTTTCCCCGCGCCAGCGCGGGCAGTTTGTTGAGCGAGCTTTCCACACGTCGAGTGACTTCCCGATGCTTTTGGAAAACGCTGGCAACAAGATGCTTGAGGCTGGGTTTGTTGCTGCCGCGCCCAGTTACCGGCAGTTTTTTGGCCAGCGTTCGTTTAACGATTTCAAGGCGCATACGTTCCTGACCGCCGGCGACTTCCCGGCTCCGCAGGAGCTTGGCGAGGGCGGCGAGATCAAGGGCGGCACTATCTCTGAAAAGCGTGAACGCATCACGCCAAAGACTTATGCGCGCAGCGTTGGCGTTACCCGGCAGATGCTCGTCAATGATGATCTTGGCGCCTTTTCTGACTTTGGCGCCATGATTGGTCGGCGGATTGCCGATTACGAAAACTTCCTCGCTTATTCCATGGTCGAGACGGCGACCGGCAACGGCCCGACGCTGCTGGAAGGCTCTGCGGCAGTCTTTACGACTGGCCGAGGCAACAAGGCCAGCTCTGGCGCGACGATTTCTGAAACTACGCTTGATGCGGGTTATGCCGGCATTCAGAACGCGACCAGTCTTGACGGGATCAAGCTCAATTTGCAGCCCCGTTATCTGCTGACCGGCACCGCGTACCGTGGCGCGGCGCTTCGATATACGACCCGCATTAGCGCGGATAGTGGCGCCAATGTTGGGCTGTATTCCGATCTTATTCCGATTAGTGACGCCAACATTACCGGCAACCGCTGGTATATGTTTGCGGACCCGGCGGCCGCTCCGATTTACGTGTACGGCTATGTAAATGGCCAGACTGCGCCACAGATCCGCGTGCATCAGTACGTACCTGGCACTGACGGCATTAAGGTTGAAGTCGTGCATGACTTCGCCGTCGGCGCCATCGGCTTCCGTGGTGGCTGGTTCAATCCGGGCGCTTAATTCACGCAATTCAAAAGCCGCCCGCCTTGCGCGGGCGGTTAGGAGACATTGAGCAATGAAGACCTTTGTGCAAGCCGGCGATGTGGTGACTGTCACCGCTCCCGCCGCTGTTCTGTCTGGTGCTGGAGTGCTTGTTGGGCTGCTGTTCGGCGCTGCGGTGCGCGATGCTGATAGCGGCGCGCCTGTTGATATTCAGGTGACTGGCGTGGTTACGCTGCCAAAGGTGAGCGGAACGGCCATTAACGAGGGCGTCCGCGTTTTCTGGGACAACACTGCCGGCAATGTCACGACGACAACGACTAGCAACAATTGCATTGGTTGGGCTGTTGGGCCGGGCAATTATGCCTCCGGCGCGACTTCGATCAATGTTCTGCTTGGTCGCCCGAACGCGAACGCGGCTTAAAAACGGAGGCGGCGATGACAGCTTTTGACATCGCCGCCGCCACTTTGTCGCGTGATGCAAACATGAGCGTGGCGGCGGTTTTTTGCGTGCTTAATAAGCTGCCTATTTCAACGCGCGTTATTCTATCCGCGCCAGATCAATTTGCTTCAATGGGGGTTACTGGCGCCATAATCGCAAACGCTGTTGCGATGGTGACAGTTGCCGATCTTTCCGAAAGGCCGCGCGCCGGGGATATTTTGAAGATTGGCGCGACTGAATATGAAGTGATGGCCGCTCGGCTAGATGCGGAAAGTAGTTGTTGGATGCTTGATCTTGCGCTGCAAGCGGATGCCTCCGTGGCTTCCGCGCGGCTTAGAGCTGCATCCGCATGACGACGCCAACGCGAGTTGCTATCCCGCGCGCCGTCGCATCGTTGCTACAAAGCGCGGTGGCTTCGCTGGAAGTCGTCGTTGATCGCGACCGGATGGCGCCGCTTGCGTTGGCAGATATGCCGCGCGTTGTAGTGCTGACAGGCGAAAATACCGTTGTCGAGGAATACGTCGGCGGCACGCAGCTGCGAGGGCAAGTTGTCATTGTTGAGTGCCATGACGCTGTCGCGGAGGGTGACGCTAACGGGGGCGCGGAGGATGCGGCGGCTACTCTAGCCGACACATGCCGCGCGGCGCTCATGGCGGCCCGCACACTGTCTGGCGCATGCCTGGGGATCGAGGTTGACGAGGACAGCAGCCCGCCGCGTGTCGAAATGGCGGAAGCCGTGCGCGGCGCCGTCGTTGTGCTGCGGATTGTCGCCTATCACACATGACTAGTATTGCTGTTGCGTTTGATGTGTCGCGGTTGCGGCAAGATCTTATTGGTGAAAAGCGCAGCTTAGCCCAAACGGTGCGGCGGGCGGTAAACGCGATGGCGTATGGTGGGCGCGACGCGATCAAGGCCGACATGGTGCGGACGTTTGATCGACCTACGCCGTGGGTGCTCAACAGCGTCAACGTCATCCCTGCTACTGATAGCGACGTTCTGGCCGGGACCGCCGTGGCGGTCATTGACTGGAAGCCCGGTAGCGCCGGCACTATTCCGGGCTACAAGATTTTGCGCGCGCAGATTGAGGGCGGCGCGCGGCGCTTGAAGCGGTTTGAGCGTGTGATTGGTTTGCCTGCCAATCGCGTTGCGGTGCCAGGCAAATGGGCTGAACTCGACGCTTACGGCAACATTTCGCGCGGCCAGATTACCAAATTGCTGTCCTATTTGCGGCTGTTTGGCGAACAAGGCTATCGAGCAAACCGATCCAATCGCGCCGGCCGTGGTGCGCGCCAAATTGAGAAATACTTTATGATCCCGGTTGGCGCGGAACATGCCACGCTAGCGCCGGGTATTTACCGCAACGCTCAGGAAATGGGCGGCGCGCCATTGCTAATTATTGCCTTTGTCCGCGCAGCTAACTACCGCGCGCGGTTCCGCCCCGCTGACATTGCGCGGGCTTATGTCCAGTCAAACACTTCAACAATCTGGCAACAGGCGCTCACGCGCACGTTGCCTTTCCGGCGCTAGGAGGCGCAAGCAATGGCGCTAGCATTTGGCCATGGTTCCAGCATTATTGCGGAATGGGAAGCCACTTATGGCACCCTTCCAAGCGGTAACAGTTGGAAGCGTCTACCTGTTCGCAGTTATAATCCAGGCATCGCGCGGCCGTGGGAGCGACAAGATATCATTGGCCTTGTTGGTGATCGGTCAGAGCCTGATCCGGTTCAGGGGCTTTTGACCATTGAACCAACCGTTTCAATCCAGCCCGATCTTAATAATATTGGCTATTGGCTTCGGTTGCTTTTTGGCGCGCCGACATCAACCGGATCGACTAACCACACTCACACTTTTAAGGCCGGTGGTGCAACTCCGCTTGCTATGTCGATTGAGCATGGAAACGCATTTACTGCCAATGGCTACCAGCGTGTGCTTGGTGTGCGGGCGAATACGCTTGAAGCCGCATTTAGGCCTGGTGAAGCGCAGCAAACGTTCACAATCGGCATGATTGCTAAAAACGCGCCTGCTCGCGCGTCGTCTAGCGCAGACAGTACGCCAACGGATGCCGCGTGGGTTCCGTTCCTTGGCCCTGTAATGACGGCGACGCGAGCAGGGTCGGCACTAGCGCGTGTTACGGGTGCAACTTTGCGGTTTTCTAACGGGCTCGAGGTTTTGCGAGAGGCTAACCGCGCTGACGGCGCTATCACCGAAGCGGCAGCGGGACCGATGGAAGTAACCGGCACTGTTGATCTTCGCATGGATACCGACACGATGCTCAGCGACGCGGAGGGCACGGCGCCGGTTGCGCTGACGTTCGGCTACTCCATCAGCGCGACGCAGGCGCTTACCTTTACGGTGCCAGAAGCCTATCTCGACCGCATCGGCGTTGGTGCGCAGGGGCGCGCGGGCATTTCAGCCACATTTGCCTTTCGTGGCGCCTACAACGCCAGCGCAGATACATCGCTGTCTGTAGTGCTGGTAAACCAGATGGCGAACTTCGAATGACGCTGCGCCTTCCGTCATTTGACGCTCGCTGGACAGACCTTGCGCAAGGCGTCCGCGTCTACCATCGCCCGGCCACGCGCGCGGAAGTCACCGCAGCAAGCGCCTGGGCGCGCCAGGAAGCCGATAAGGCGGCGGCGGCTACTGCCGCCCTGCTAGACGGCGCCAAACCGCCTGACGACCGCATGGCGGCCGTTGTGATGGGCTTCACGTCCATTGCACTTGCCCGCTTGACGATCACGGCATGGGAAGGCGTGGAAGGCGATTGCACGCCCGATGCATGCGCCGTCCTCATGCAAATGATCGGCATGGCCGAGGAGTTTTTTCCCGCCGCGCTGGCCGTGATGATGGCGCATGACGCGGAGGGAAACGCATTCGCGCCCGCGCCGAGTGGCACTTCGGCGGCGGGCGCGATTACTGCAACGCATGCCCCCAGCCAGGCCGATCCTGCGGCGACGGAATAAACTGCGAATACGATTTACCGGAGCGGCAACCGACTACCGTTGATGGTTGGGCGTGTTGGCAAGCCGCGTGCGATGCGTTGCGCGGCGGCATGGTGGCGACGCACGTTGACGCTAGCGCAGCATTAATCCTGGCCGCTGCGGCAGGCGTTCCTAATAACATAGCCGCGCCGTTGGTTATGGCTGTGCAATCTGGCCAATCGGCCGGCGCTGCAAAATTAAAGGAAGGCGCGGGATGAGCGGGTCCGGATCAAATCTTCCAGTTCGGATCACCGTTGAAGGCGGTGCGCAAGCCGAAGCGGCATTTAACCGCGTTGCTGCTACTGGCGAACGCGCCATGCAAACCGTCACAAATAGCACGACGCAAGCTGCATCATCTGGCAATAATCTGCGCTACGTTGTTGGCCAAGCCGGCTATCAGGTGCAAGACTTTGCCGTCCAGGTGCAGGGCGGCACGTCCGCGTTGACGGCGCTATCGCAGCAGGGATCGCAGTTGCTGGGCGTCTTTGGCCCTGCTGGCGCGATTGCTGGCGCTGTGCTGACCGTGGGTATTTTGGCTAGTCAGCTACTGACGGCTAAAACAGAAGCTGAAAATACAAGCACTGCGGTGGATGCTATGGCGCAAGCTATGGCAAAAGCCGCCGCAGACGGCGCTAGACTTGCGGAAATGATGGCCCGCGTCGAAGGCCGGTTTTTGTCTATGCAAGCGGCGGCAGAACAGCAGCGGCGGCGCGCCATAACTGCTGATGTGCAAGAGCTAGGCCGGCTTGAAAACGACGCCAGACTTCGCGCGTTAAATGCTGATATCGCGGCAAGGCAAGCGGCTAACGAGGCCGCGTCAATGCGCGGACAGCTAGCTCCAGAATATGGCTTGTCTTTTTCTGACCAAGAAGGCTTGAGGCTTAGAATACGCGAGCTTGAAGGACGCGCGGAAAGCGAGCGAGGCAACGCCGCTGCGGCTAGAGCTGAGCTTGAAAGATTTTCAACAAACCGCATTAGCACAGCGGGGCTTTTGACTGGCGAACCGTCAGGCGCTGACCGCGACGCAGCGGAAGCCTTGCGCCGGTCACTCGATGACCGTTACCGGATTAATCAGGAATACGAGGAGAAGGTTGCCGACCTGCGGCGCCGTGCCGCGCAAGGGCTGTTGCCTGATGGCGAGATTGGCAACCTTGAGGTTCAGGCTGCGCGTCGTCGAAATGAGGCTTTAGCTCGTCTTGATCGGCAGCCGGGTGGCGGTGCTTCCGTAGACCGCAGCGACCCAAGTGGTGCAGTTGACCGCATTCGCGATCAGCGTGCGTTATCCCTACAGCGCGAAATTGACCAGCTAACTCGCAACGTTGAAACGCCAATAGAACGCTATCAGAGGCGCTTAGAACAATTAACCGAAGTCACACTTCGCGCACGCAGCGAAGGCAACCCAATCCCTGATGAAGCTATAAGACGATCAAAAGATGCGGTGCTTGCAGATTTTGAGCGTCTGGAACAAGGCGCCGAGCGGTCAAGCAATATGGGCCGCGAGCTTGGAATGACGTTCAGCAGCGCCTTTGAGGACGCCATTGTTAAAGGCAAGAGTTTTTCCGATATTCTCAAAGGCATCGAGCAGGACATTGCGCGGATTATTATCCGCCAAACGATCACGGCGCCGCTTGGCAATGCCATTTCCGGCGCGGTCAAGGGGTTCGACTTCTCAAGTATATTTACCAACCTGTTTACTGGAAAGGCCGATGGCGGTCCCGTGAACGGTGGGCAGACCTACCTTGTCGGCGAGCGAGGCCCGGAACTGTTCACGCCCGGCGCGTCTGGCAACATCACGCCTAACCACGCAATGGGCGGCATGGGCAACATTACCTACGCGCCGACTATCCACGTGGACGCGCGCGGTTCCGACGCCAACACGCTTGCCCGCGCCCGCATCGAGGCTCAAGCGATCTCGCAAGCGACTATTGCGCAGTTTGCTGACAGCATTCAGCGCGGCGGCGCAGCCGCGCGCCTTGTAGGGCGCCGATAATGACCGTCTTGACCTTCCCCGCGATCAATAACCCGTCGCAAATAACCTGGCGATTGCGCGGTTTGACGCAAACGCATGAAAGCCCGTTTGATGGATCGACGCAAACATTGCGCAGGCCGGGCGAGAAATGGGAGGCGTCGCTAGCTTGGGAAAGGCTCAAGCAAAGCGATTTTCGGATCTTGTCCGCTTGGCTAGCGCAGCTCGGCGGCATGTCTGGCCGGTTCTTTTACACCCCGGTTCAAGCGCCTCGGCAAGCTACTGGAACCGGTACGCCGGTTGTAAACGGAAGCACGCAAACAGGCAGCACGATTAGCATCAGGGGGTGGACTGCAAACGCTGAAGCGTTCAAGGCGGGCGATTACCTTTCCTACCCTGATGCTGCTGGTCGGCATTTGCTTTACGTCGCCACATCGGACGTTACCGCGACCAGCGGCGGCATAGCCAGTGTGCCGGTAGCGCCTCCTGTAAGGCGTAGCGTTGCCGACGGAACAGCGGTTGAAATTATAGCGCCTAAAGCCGTCTTTCGCCTTACCGACGATGCGCCAGCAATTGTTTATAACGTTGGGCCATTTGGCTCCATATCGTTTGACATTGTAGAGGCGCTTGTATGAGCCGAGGTCTTACCGCATCCGCGTTGGCGGTTACGGGCGCCGAAATTCTTTCGCGCACTATAGCCATAGAATTGCAATTTCCCGGCGGCACAGTGCGATGGAATGGCACGCCCAAAACAATCAATTTTAACGGCGCTGATTTCCTTGGCATTGGGATGCTGGGCAACATTACAGCGGTTGAAGAAGGCGCCGAGCTTCGAGCGTATGGTTTGACGTTGCAAGTCTCGGCAATCCCACGCGACATGGTTTCTATTGCTCTTAATCAGCAATACCAAGGCCGAAAAGCTACAGTTTGGGAAGTGCCCATTGATACCAATGGCGATGTCGTCGCCAATCCGTTCATCGTCTTTCGTGGCCGAATGGATCAAATGGACATTAGCCTTGGAACCACAGCAACAGTTGTAATTAAGCTTGAAAATCGCCTTGCTGATTGGGAACGCCCTCGCGTTCGACGGTATACTGACGAAGACCAGCGGTCACGTTATCCTAACGACGCAGGCTTTCGTTTTGTGTCAGCCACAACGGAAAAAGAACTAATTTGGCCTGAGCGTGGTTTTTTTTCGCGGTGACGCAACGACGGTTTGATTGGCCTGAGCGTTTGGCCGCATTGATTGAAGAACGGAGATTTGCGCCATTTGTTTGGGGTGTGCATGATTGCGCAATGTTTGCGGCTGATGCGGTAGAGCGGCAAACCGGCGTCGACCCTTTAGCGCAGTGGCGTGGGACTTATAATAGCGAAGAAACCGGCGACGCTATTTTAGGTGGAGTAAGCCTTACAATGTTTATGGACGCTGCCTTGTTGGCGGTTGGCGCTACGCGCGTGGAGGCAAGCATGTCGCAGCGCGGTGATTTCGTAATACTGGACGTGGGCAACATGCCGACGTGCGGCGTGTGTCTCGGCGGCAGCGTTGCCGCGCCGGGTGCGGACAGGCTGCATTTTTTGCCGCCGCGCATGATCCGCCAGGCGTGGGCGATATAGCATGCCTGAAATTATTGTCGCCATTGCCGTCGCAGCTGCTGGCGCGGGAGCCGCAAGTTTAGCGGCCGGCTACATTGGCACGACTATTTTAGGCTATACGTTTCTTGCCACTGCCGCTGCTGGTTTGGTGGGCGCTGTTGTAGCTACAGCGGTAAGTTATGGGCTTTCTGCCGTATTGGGGTTGAACAACGCGCCTAAGCAGCGGGGCAATCTTGGCGCTCAAGCATCAGACCGGAAGCAGCTAATCCGATCAAGCGTTGAGCCGCGACAGATGATTTACGGCACCGCGCGAGTTTCTGGGCCAATGGTTTACGCCAGCAGCAGCGGCGAAGACCGGCGGTATTTGCATTTGATTATTCCTTTGGCAAATCACGCCATTGAAGGCATTGATGCTATATGGATTAACGATAACCGCATCGGCGCAATTTCAATCGACGGCAACGGGGACGTAATTGAAGGTCCGTTTGGGCCTGTTTCTCCGGGGGGCGCGGCGCTTGTCAAAGTCCAAATTGCCGACGGCACACAAACCACAGCCAATCAAATTCTTGTTTCTCAATCTACGGATGGATGGGGTAGCGATCACGTATTGCAGGGGATTGCATACGCATACGTAAGGCTTGAATATAATCAAGAAGCCTTCCCCAATGGCTTGCAGAACATATCTTTTCAGGTGCGTGGCAAGCGCGACATTTACGACCCGCGCACAAGAGAGTTTGGTTTCACTCACAATGCCGCGCTTGTAATTCTTGATTATCTAAAGTCGCAAGACGGCCTCGCCTGCGCAGATGATGAAATAGACTTTGACTCATTTATTGCGGCTGCAAATGTCTGCGATGAAAACGTTGTAATTGACGCGGTGCCTACCGGCCAGCGACGTTATGACTGCGATGGCGCCTTCGGCTTAGACCGCGCACCAATCGACATTATGGAGGACATGCTTACCAGTTGCGCCGGCACTCTTGTCTATGTGCAGGGCAAGTATCGCGTTCATGTCGGATCGTATGAAGCGCCGACCGATACTCTAACTGTCTCTGATTTGGCTGGTAATGTTGAGCTGGTTACAAAGCCGCCGCGACGTGAATTGTTCAATGGTGTTCGAGGAACATTCATTGACCCCGAACGCTCATGGCAAGCTTCTGAGTTCACGCCATATTATGACAGCACATTCGTAACAGAAGATGGCGAGGCAATTTGGCGCGACGCTGAGTTGCCATTCACCATTGACAACAAGCGCGCTCAACGGCTGGCAAAGCTTATGCTGCGTCGGGCACGCGAGAGCCTAACCATTCGCGTTCCTGTCCAGTATAAGGGTATTCGATACAGCGTCTGGCAAATGTTGTCCGTAACCATTGATGACTTCGGATGGACAGCCAAGCCGTTTCGTATTCAGTCATGGGCGTTTGCGCCAGACACAGGCATTATCACATTGACGCTTCGCGAGGAAAGCGCAGGGTCTTATGCGTGGTCTTATGCCGACCTCGGCATTGGCTCAACGTCGCCGGATACTAATCTGATTGACGCTTTTTCAATCCCGGCCCCTGCCGGTCTCACTATTTCTGAAGAGCTTTACGCGACGCGGGACGGGGCAGGTGTTCGTACTCGCGCAACGCTTGCGTGGGCGCCGCCGGGGTATCCGTTCATCAGGTCTTATGATGTGCAGTATCGCGCCGTCGGGGACGCTGTGTGGCGTGTTGTGGCGCCGACGTTGGGGGAAACGCGCGCAGTAATTGATGACTTGGCAGACGGGTCTTACGAATGGCGCGTGCGTGCTGTTGGGAGCGTCGCCATCGGCGAGTGGGCAGTTACCACAGCGCCGATAGGCGGCTTGGCTTCGCAGCCACCATCGGGCGTTACAGGGCTTGCTGTGCAGTCTATTGGCGGGTTTGCGTTCCTGCGTTGGAATTTGCATCCCGATCTTGATGTCCGCGTTGGTGGCCGAATAGAGTTTCGCCATTCGTCAAATAACGCGGCTACTGATTGGGTTTCATCTACTTCAATTGGCAACGCGGTTTCTGGCGCGCACACAACCGTTGTAATGCCACTCAAGCCGGGCGTTTACTTTGCCAAAGCGGTTGACGCAGGCGGGCGATATTCAAGCGCGGTTGCTATGATCGGCGCATCGCAAGCGACTGCGCTGGCGTTTGCAAACGTTGATAGCCTGACAGAACATACCGCATTTAGTGGCGCCAAAACCGGCGTTGTCGTCACTGATAATACGCTCAGGCTAGACAGCAGCGGAAACATTGACGCAGAAGCTAGCTTCGACGCAATTTCCAACATTGATAATTTGGGCGGCGTTTTGTCGTCTGGGACCTACAATTTTTCAGCCGGCATAGACGTTCTCTCTGTGCAGCCGGTTCGTCTTACGAGCAATATTAAAGCTGTTGTCATTAACACCTTCGACGCGGTAGACGCTCGGCCGGCGATGGTCGACGATTGGTTAGATTTTGATGGCGCAATTGGCGGTGAAGCTGATGCGTGGGTTGAAGTAAGAACCACGCAAAACAATCCATCGTCGTCGCCGGTTTGGGATAGCTGGCGCAGGCTGGACGCATCGGAATTTGCGGCGCGCGGCTTTGAGTTTCGCGCTCAGCTGCGCAGCTATGATCCGGCCTTTAACATTCACATTTCTGAGTTGACTGCCGTAGCGGATGAGGTGGCCTGATGGCGCAACACGATCTGAATATCGCAAATGGTTCTGGCGCGGCCGTTCGTGCTGATTTGAACGGCGCGCTTGAAGCACTTGGCTCTTGCATGAAAGGCGCCAACGCGCCAACTGCGCCTCTTGCTGGCATGATTTGGGTTGAAGATGACAATCCATCAGCGACCGAATGGAGCGTAAAACAGTACGACGGATCGGACTGGATCACGCTTGGCACTCTGGACGCAACGAATAATCGTTTTACGCCGTCAGGTTTGTTTGCCGCTGGTACGTCTGGCGCGCCAGGTTTCGCGCCCGCCGGCGATAGCGATACTGGGCTATGGGCGCCCGCCGCAAATACGCTAGCGGTTTCGACCAATGCGGTTGAGCGGGTCCGCGTTACCTCGGCTGGGCTGGTCGGCATTGGCACATCATCGCCATCAGCCACAATCCATGTTGCAGGCAACGCTCGGCTTGACAGTACATATCCTGCGGTAAACTTTTATCCTTCGACGGGCACATCTAACCAACGCTCGTTCAAACTCGAAGCCGGCGATGGCGAGGCTTACGTAATTGCCATAAACGACAGCGGCACGGCTGTTAGCTATCCATTCTACATGCAGCACGCCGGCACGGTGACGTTTCCTGGCACAACAACTACCGCATCAGCGGCTAATGCCTTTCTCGACGGCGCAGCAAGCAACAAGCTGTTTCGTTCCACGTCGTCGCGGCGATACAAGCGCAACATTGAAGATATTGACCCGCAACTTGCCGACGCGGTTTTGTCTTTGCGTCCGGTTTGGTATCGCAGCAACGCGGGTAATGACCGACAGGATTGGTCATGGTACGGCCTGATTGCGGAAGAGGTTGCGGAAGTTGACCCGCGTCTAGTCCATTTTGCGTATGCGCCAGAAGATATGCAGTCTCAGGGAGGCGGCCCGCCGGTGGCTCGCGAAGGCGCACAAAAGGTGCCCGATGCAGTCCAATACGATAGGCTCGCTGTACTCCTGTTGGATGTCGTGAAGCGCCAGCGAGATTTGATATCAGCATTGGACGCTCGTATCGCGGCGCTTGAACTCGCGCGGACCTAATCGGTATAAGTCTCGGAAAGGAGAGTTGCGATCATGGCATCGTTCAACAAGTTTAACCCGTTTGTCGAAGCTCTTGCCGAAAAGAAGCACAACCTTGGCGCCGATACGCTCAAGGTGCTTCTTACGAACACGGCGCCATCTGCCACGAATGGCGTCAAGGCCGACCTGACTGAAATTAGCGCTGGCAACGGTTACACGGCGGGCGGCAACAGTGCGAGTGTCACTAGTAGCTCTCAGACCAGCGGCACCTATAAGCTGGTTCTTGGTGATCCGGCGACGTGGACCGCGACGGGTGGCACCATTGGGCCTTTTCGTTATTCTGTTCTCTACAATGACACGGCCACTGACGACGATTTGATTGGCTGGTGGGATTACGGAAGCAGCGTGACGCTGAACGCAGGTGAAACCTTCACGCTTGATTTCGATCCGTCTACGGGCGTTCTTACGCTCGCTTGATTTGTGATGATAATCGGGGGTTAGTATGGCGCAGATTACAGCGGATCGCGTTAAAGAAACGAGCACAACAACCGGCACGGGAAGCTATAGCCTTGCCGGCGCTGTATCTGGCTTTCGCGCATTTTCCGCAGTCTGCGCCAATACCGACACCGTTTACTATGCGGCTGTTGGCGGCACTGATTGGGAAGTTGGGCTTGGAACATGGGCAACCGGCAACACGCTGGCGCGCACAACGATTCTTGCCAGCAGCAATGCAGGCTCGGCGGTCAATTGGGGCGCTGGCACGCGAGATGTTTTCCTAACGCACCCAGCGCGCGCGGCCACGGTCAATGTGCAGGAGTTTGGCGGGCCAAGCACGAGCGGGACCAGCACATGGACTAAGCCTGCCGGCGCTAAGCTGGTGCATATTGTCATTCATGGCGCTGGTGGTGGCGGTGGCTCGGGTAGGCGTCGAAATACAGGTGAAGCCGTAGCATCCAGCGGAGGGGGTGGCGGTGGTGCTGGTGGAAGAGCCGAGATTTGGATTAATGCTTCAACACTAAACAGCACTGAAACAGTAGTTGTCGGTGCAGGCGGCTCAGGTGGAACGTCCCAAACCACTAACAATACAAATGGAAATAACGGATCGAATGGAAATTCAAGCTATGTCGGCGACCCAACTATCGTAGCAATGGGGCGATTTGGTGTCTTTGGTCAAGGTGGCAATAACGGCACGGCAGATGGTGGCTTTAATGGAAGCGGATTTACTGAAAATCAGGGCGGTAGCACATCACTAAATCCTATTGGGGGTAGTGGCCGAACTACAACTCCACTTGCTGGCACTAAAGGCGGTTACAGGGGCGGCGGTGGTGGCGGCGGTGGATCGCACGCGGCGGGCGGGACGACTTTAGTAGCTGGCGCAGATGGAGGATTAGGGGGCGCATTTTTAACATCTGGCCCTGCAACAAATGCAGCTATGTCAAGCACAGCAACCGGCGACGGCGGCCTAGGCGGCACAACTGATGGCGCATCTGGCATCGCTGGCAATGACAGTGCAAACCCATTTTTTGGCGGCAGCGGCGGCGGAGGTGGTGCAAATTCTACGTCTACAACCGCAGGCAGTGGCGGCAACGGTGGGTGGCCTGGCGGCGGTGGTGGTGGTGGTGGCGCAAGCGTCGCGGGGCAAAACAGTGGCGCGGGCGGCAATGGCGCAAACGGATTTGTCCGCATCACGACCTATTTTTGAGGATCGGCACCATGCAATATCTAACGCGCGAAGACGGCAGCATTCCGCCAGATGTGGACTTGGCCGCGCTTGTTGCGGCGGGTGTCCGCATTGTTCGGCCGACCATTATGCCTCGTTCGGCTGGAATGATTGCAGTCGAAGGCCAGCCCGAAGAACGTGATGGGGTGTGGTGGCAAACATGGATTGAGCAGCCCGCGCCGCCTTCTGCTTTGCCTCCGGTTCCGGCGACAATCACTCCGTTGCAAGCGCGTCGGTCACTGCGTTTTTTTGGGTTGATGGATGATGTAGAAGCCGCATTGGCGGTTGCCGATGCTGACACTCGCGAGGCTTGGGAATATGCGCTCGAAATTCATCGCAATGACCCGGTTTTGCTAGCGTTGGCAGAACATATCGGCATCACGTCTGATATGCTGGATGATCTATTTCGCGACGCAGCAAGGCGCTAAATAAATGCTTGGCTTTGGCACGCTCTCGGAAGCGCCGATTTCCGCGCTTCCTAGCGCGGGGGCACAAGCCTATTTGCTTGCTGGCGCTGTTGGCGCTTTTGCCCTTACCGGCCAAGCCGCGACATCATCGGCAACCCGCAACCTAACTGCCGATGCAACCGCTTTCGCCCTTATTGGCGAAGCCGCTAATGCTCAACGCCCGCGCAATCTAGCATCCGATGCCGGCGCTTTTATTTTCACTGGCAACGATGCGCAGCTTGCTACTGGCGTCTCAACATTTCTTGTCGACGCTGGCAGCTTTGCGTTCGATGGCAAGATCGCCGAAGCAAAAGTAACGCGGCGCCTTGAGTGCAATGCTGGTTCGTTTTCCGTTGCGGGCCAGAATGGCGGGCTTATTTCAGCGCGTGCAATCATTGCTGCCGCTGGCTCGTTTGTCGCAACCGGGCGCGACGTAGCTTTTCAGCTAGCGCGAAAATCATTCGGTCTAGTCGGCGATTTCGCCGTCGTAGGGCAAAACGCACAAACAATCGCCATTCGCCGGGCATATCTTGATGCCGGTAGCTTCTTCGCCGCAGGGCAAAATGCCGCGCCTCTTGCGTCGCGTAAAATAGCTAGTGGTGCCGGCGCTATACTACTCTCTGGCGCCGACGCTGAAATCTTGTGGCGTCGTCAGTTTTACGCACAAGCCGGCGCAATCGCGCTAAACGGTCAACCGGCTGGGCAATCATTTACTCGGCGCATTATAAGTGACGCTGGTTCATTTTCGCTAATCGGCATGAGTGCCGAGCCGTTCTTGTTTAGGTCGCCATCACTGGCCAGGATCGTCTATCCCGAATTGTTTGCACGCATGGCGTATATTGATTTCGGCAGTAGAACCGCGCTTGTTTTAGCGCCGTCTCGTGTGGAAAGGGCGTAGCCGTGATCCCTGCTTATCTCCGGTGGCCGGCAAAAGACCCTAGCGATAGCCTAGATTATTCTATTGACTGGACAAAGCAGCTTGCTTTGCCAACCACAGCCGACACGATTGCGACCGTCGTCTGGACGGTGCCGACCGGTTTGACCGCCGGGCCTCAGATTTTGTCGGGCAACGTGACTACTGCATGGTTGAGCGGTGGCACCAACGGCGTTGAATATTTAGTCACTTGTCGGATCACTACCGCAAATAACCGAATTATCGAGCGTTCCGTTAGGATCGTTGTGCAGGAGCTGTAGTCATGTTTGACGTTAGCTCCTGGGGTGTATCGCACGCGGCTGTAGCGGCTTTTGCAGCATCTGCGGTTGCGGTTGGGAATTGGCTTTTGTCTTTCCGCAAAGACAAGCGCGACGCCAACACCGAGGCCATTGCGGCATTGCGCGCATCGCTAGCCGAGCTGCGAACCGATGTCGACCGCTTGCACACTGAGCTAGACGACGAACGCGAGGCGCGGAAACGAGCAGAGACAGAGGTCCGCACGCTGCGGCAGGCTCTACACGCCTTCGCCGGGGCGCTACAACGGCACAACATCCCAGTTCCTGATGTGCCGGGGTGGCAGTCGCCGCATGCGTAATCCGCGTCGGCCGGTCGCCGGCAAACACAGGAGATAGACCCATGGACCAAGCCCTTGCGATGGGCCTGCTGCGGCATGTGTTGCAGCTTGCCGGCGGCTTCCTGATAGCGCGCGGCGTCGTTGACAGCGGCGCCATGGAACTGATTAGCGGCGGCGTTGTCAGCCTCGCCACGGCGGCGTGGTATCTGGCGTCGCGACGCAAGTGACCCTGTTCGCTCGCCTCGCAGCCTTTCTTGCCGTCGGGCGGCCACAGGCGCCGTCTGCGCCGCCCGCGTTGCCGCCTGGCGCCATCCCGGTAGTAGCAGTGGGGGAGGCGCCGCAAGCGCCTCCTGCCGCGCCGTTGCCGATGGCAGACCGCGCCGCCATCCCAACTGCCGCCGTTGACATCGTTGGGCGCTGGGAAGGCTTCCGCGCCGATGCGTACCTATGCCCAGCCAAGGTGTGGACCATCGGCTATGGCACGACGCGATGGGGCGACCGCCGGCCGGTGCAGCAAGGCGACGGGCCGGTTACTGAGGCCGAAGCGCGCAAGCTGCTTATGCACGACCTGCACGCGGCGGCCATGGCGGTTGATGGCCTGGTGACGGTAGAACTCACGGAACACCAGCGCGCGGCGTTGATTTCGTTCGTCTACAATGTGGGGCAGGGCGCCTTCGCGCGCTCGACCATGCTGCGGCACTTGAACGCCGGCCGCATGGACAGCGCGGCCGGCGAGTTTACCCGGTGGATCAACGCGGGCGGCGTGCAGGTGCAGGGGCTTGTGCGGCGCCGCGCGGAAGAAGCGACGCTGTTTAAAGGGCGGTAGAAAGGCGGGGGTTACTGCACGCCGAGCGCAGCGCGCCCGGCAGGGGTGATGCGCCACTGGATTGACGTGTGGGGGAATGCCATCGAGCCAAGGCCGCGCCTTGCCGTCAGCAGTCCGCGACCCTCCAAAGCCTCCAGTGTATTCATGCCGATCCGCAGATCGTAGGCGGTTGCCTGCGTTGCATCCGCCAGTTTGGCGAGGGCTTCGCGCTGCCTCGGGCTTATTTTCACGGCGGCCTCCTAGATCGGGGAATTTTGCACAAATCATGTGGTCGGTGCGGCCGGGTTCGGCGGGCAGTAGGTGCCGCATCTCCGTCTCCGCCCGCGTCAGCAGCGTGAGCCAGCCCAGCTTCGTCAGCCGGTGCAGGTTCTTCGTCCGGTCCTCCGGCTTGTAGCGCACGCGCTCCACCAGTTTCAGGTCGAGTAGCCGTTGCACCGCCGGACCGGGCTTGTGGAAATGCAGGCTGCCGCCGCACGAAATGCAGAAGTCGGCCAAGGCCAGCATTTCGGCCAAGTCCTCGCCGGTCAGGGTCGGCGCGATCTGCGCGCGCTTTATTCCGATGCCCATGGGGCCTCCGTAGTTATGCGGAAAGTCGGGGTGGCTCGCGCTCAAGATACGCCATGGTCATTGGCGTGGGGTCTTTGTTGCCGTCCCATTTGACGTATGGCTCCCCCGCTTGCGTTACATAAGCCAGCACGCCGCACCGGCCGCGAGGATACACACCACGGCCCCGTGCGAGTTCCGTCACTCGCACGCGGTCTCCTGGGCGCAGCGGGGGATCATCCATTACTTTATCTCTGCCTTACGCATCGGGGGTGGGGTTTAGGGGAAAGATTTCGTCTCGGCACCGACTGTCACCATGACAGTCGGCTTGAACGCCTCGCCTGTTGCGATTGCGCGCATCTCGTAAAGGGCTTCGCAGACGGCGAGCTTGGCCATGTGTTCAGTCATGCAGTCCTCCCGCAGGTAGCGCAGCAGCTTGATGGCGATGCGCTCGACGTTGTGGTCGGTTGCGATTGGCATGTCGGCCTCCGGGCCTCCTTCGGGGCGTTTGGTGTCGAATTAGGTGAGGCGGCGCCCGACCATCGCCAAGGCGAGAGCCGATACGCGAATGCCGCGGTGCGCCGAGTGGTCGGCACCTTCACGGCGGTGCGCTCGCATCTGCTCGACCCGCGCCTTGTCCTCTGCCGCCATCTGACGTGCCTGGCGCATCTCGGCCAGTCGCCCGCGTAGCTTCGCAGGGTATCGCACGGGCTTCGGCATCGCGACCTCCGCGAGATTGGGGTTTGGTGCAGGGTTAGGCGTCGAGAGCGGGGCCGCCGTTGTGGCCCTGCATGATTGGCTCGCCAGCCATGTGGCGCGCAGCCATCCGGCGGCTTTCATCTCGGCTGTAGCCGGCGGCTTGCAGCGCCAGGATCAGCGACATTTCCGACGCATGGCGGTCAGCCCATTCGCGGGCGCGCTGCTGCGCCCACATGTGCCGCCCTGCGTCGTGCATGGCTTAGGCCCCCACCAGGGCGCGCTCAAAGAGCGCAATGGCGTCAGCCAGTTTGGCCCGCCGGCCAATGTTCTGGAACCGGGAAGCCACGAGGAACCGGCCGTTGTCCTCCACCAGAAAGAGGCGGGTGCCGCCACGCACGCCCTCGGCGCAGAAGCCGGAGCGGATCATGGGGAGGTCGGTGATCTGGGCCATCGGGGCGGTTCCTTCTCTCTGCCCCCTTTGTATCTCCGCCCGCGGCGCTGTGCAACAACAATGTTGACGCCTGTTGCCGATTTCTGTAGTCTCTCGTTATGACGAAAACAGACCCTATAGGCATCCGTTTGGAGCCTGGCGAAAAAGCCGCGCTGGAACGCGCAGCCGCAGCCGATGACCGCAGCGTTTCAGCCATGGCGCGCAAGATCATTGCGGAATGGCTGAAGAAGCACGGGCATCTGAAGGCGCCCAAGCGATGATAGGGGACAGCCTGTACGTGGCCGTGCGCGGCCAGCTGGTGAAAATCGGGATAGCCAAGCATCCGGCGGCCCGCGTGAAGAAGCAGGGCGCCACAATGCTGTGGTGTTCCGGCCCCTACGCAGGCGCAGCGTGGGCTGAATACGCGGCGTGTCGCGCCATGGCCCGCTGCGTCGTGCCCGGCAAGCGCGAGTGGTTCACGGTGCTGCCCGAAGTGGCGTTGCGTGTTGTGGCGCGGGTTATGCGGCGGTCTCTCTACTACGGCGCCGACACGCCAATCCCCGAAGTCGCCAAGGCGCTTGGGGTGTCCAAGTCTCTGATCTACCAACGCGCGCGGGACGAATGGGCACCGCGCATTGCCGAAGGGGGCGGGAAGTGATGACGAAGCATGAGACCACCATCGCGCGCCCGCTGCTTCTCGATAACTGGCGGTCCCGCTGGGTGCAATTCCTCGGCGGCGCGCGCCTGCATCGGCTGTCGCGGGCCGCATGGGATGCACCCGACGAGATGGTAGCCGGCCATGGACTCGCGGTCTGCGGACGGCGCGGCCGGATGAGCATGCCGGGCATCTTTTCGCGCATGGACGCGCAGCGGTGCCCTGCCTGCTGCCGCGCGCTTTGCATCCCGAACGGGAACGGGGCGCCGTTCAACGCTCTGGAAGGGGACGCGAAGCATGTCTGAGCCGATCCGCGAAACCACCGAGGATGGCGGTCTGTTCGACGCTATGGCTCGGGCCGAGGCGCTAGCCGCCGCGTGGGAAAGTTACGTCCAAACCCGGTGGGGCGGATGGACGGAATACGCCAAAGTTCACACGCGGACGAGCGGTGCTGCCGACAAGGCGGCTTTCACTGCTGGATGGGAGGCGGGCCGTGCAAGATAGGACCGCACCCGAGCGCATCGTGGCGGTGGCCTTCCGGCTGCCGGATGGACTGGTCCTGACCCTGCCGGCGCCGAACCGGCACTACAACGTCATCCACACAGTCGAGGCCATCAAGATGCCTCGCGACGCGAAAGCGGAGTTGGTGCTGGGCGAGGGTGACGACCCCGCGCGGTTCGTGGACCAGGGCTTCCTGACCTCCGCCGGCCGCTACGTCACGCGGGAAGAAGCCATGCTGATCGCTCGTGCCCGAGGGCAGCTAATTGGCCAGCCCCGCGTCCCGCACATGCTGTTTTCGGAGGATGTGTGGTGACAGAGCAAGCGGAGCACGAACCGACAGATGCCGAACATGCCGACAACCTGGCTCGCGTGTTACACAAAGCGGGCGAGCAATTCGCGTTCTATGCGGCAGGCCATCGCAAGCGCGGCGACGGCGATGCGATGCTGAAGGCGGCGACAAATCAAGCGTGGGCTGATCGCTGCTTTGCGGCGTGCGAAGCCTGGGAAGGGCGGCATGGCAAGTAGTCCTGAAACCACCATCAACGGCTTCCCGCCGACCGCTATTTATGGGCGAGACACCGCGCCCCTTTCGCTGCGATTCTATGCCGGCCGCTTCCAGCGAGGCGAGACGAAGCGATGGGACTTAGCCGCCCATCTTCTCGAAGAGGGCGCCGCCGAGGTCGAACGGCTGCGGGTCACGCTGGCCGAGGTGCATGACGTGCTGACGGCGGGTGTCGCGGAGACGGTGCAGCGGCACGCGCTGCTGACGCAGAAAATAGGTGAGGCGCTGCGATGACCGTGCAAAATACGACCCCGCCAACATGTAAGCAATCCTTACAAGTTGGACGCGAAACCACCGACGATGATCGGCGCCGCGCCGCCATGCGGGACATTGACGGCATTTTGGCTGCCACGGGTAGGGCCAGGCTGTGGCTGGTCGTGCTGGCCTGCTGCGCCCTGGTCTGGGCCATCAACCGTATTGCGAGGTGGACAATATGAGCGAGCACCAATCGACCCCGGATCAGCCCGAGGCGGGGCACAAGCTGCGCTTCGAGCGGTTGGGCATCCCGATGCCGCCTGACTGGCGCGAGCGCGCAACCGTGGCAGAGCGTGTCATTGCTGAATGCAGCGACCGCATGAACCGGCTCGACGCCTTCGTGCAGTGGGTCGCGGACCATTCCAACGACCCGGCTGTGGTGAAGGAGGCCCGCGCACATGGAGCAAAATAGGACCCCGGCGCCCGTGGTGCTGCCATGCTTCATGGCGGGCGATGCCGAGACGCTCACGGTGGAGGCCCTGGGCCGCTTCGGCGTCAGCTTCAAATACAACGAGGACGCCAGCGTGATCGTTAGCGGCAATGATCTCGCTAAG
>Ga0315904_10001163_pt1 | contig 41634 bp, 37 predicted proteins | sample LakEriMetagenome_6_FD_203529 | JGI IMG/M metagenome (GOLD analysis project Ga0315904, IMG submission 203529) | Freshwater fungal communities from buoy surface, Lake Erie, Ohio, United States - Buoy 12 MA120 | ecosystem: Environmental > Aquatic > Freshwater > Lake | place: USA: Lake Erie, Ohio... | reverse complement strand
CGCCCGCGAGAACTCCGGCGTAGTAGTTATTGTTCACGATCTCGGACTGCTCATCGCCTACCAGAATCCCCATCATGTGGGTGCGCTTGCGTACGAGGCTCCGTGCGACGGCATTGGGATGGTAGTTGAGGCGACGCATGGTGGAGACAACCCGCTCTCGTGTCTCGGGGCGAACGGCACGGGGGCCATTGTTCAGGACATAGGAGACGGTCGCCACGGACACGCCACTTTCTTTTGCAACATCGCGAATCGTTACCATGATTGATACCGTCGCATTTTATCTAAACGGTTAGATTTTGTCAAGAACTATGGAGAAAGTTATAAAACTTGTGTCTTCAGAGCGTGCACCAGCTTCTCCGCAAGCGTGGCACTTCCCTCAATATTGGGATGCAGGGGCCCTGTGTACCAGCCTGTGCTATCAATGTAGTACACGCGCGAGTCCCCCGCAGCATTACAAGCACTCACAGCAGCCTTGATATCTTCACCGTGTGCGCCACCAAACGGGCGCAGGGCGACAAGCTTCGCTTTAGGGTAGGCACGGCGTAGCTGCGCCAGGTACTGACCATAGAGCCCCTGGTACTCAGGAGAAGGCGGCTCGTTGGTGCCTTGATTGATGACCACCACATTGGGCTGCCACTTATCACGCGGGCAACCGGCGTAGAAGAAGTCAAATGCTGCTAGGGCTCCCGGCGCACCGCCGCTTCCCACCAGCTTTAGGCCCGTCGCCCCAAAGCCCACTTGTCGCCACTCCGCCCCGAGCGCCAGTGCGGCCTGCGCCGCGTAGGACTGCCGTGCATCGGCGAGCCAGGGCCAGGTGAAGGGAATGCCCGGAAGCACCCCCGCGCGTCCCTCATTCACGATCACGCCCTCGGTGATGCTATCGCCCAGAAACTCCATCGTGAGCTTGGGCCTTCGCCACGCGGGAAGCGCCCGCTCTAGCTTCTGCGCTTCAAACCCGGTGAACGTCACGCTGGCAACCAGCGGCGGCATCCAGCGGCTCTGGTGCTCGTCAAGGCCACGCACGATTAACATCACGGTGTGCGAGCCCTTACCTAGCCCCTGGGCGAGCTTAACGCTTGCAGATATCTCGGCTTCCTGCCACGCGCCGCTATCAATCTGCCAGGCAATCGTGGGATACGAGCCTTCTTTGGTGCACTCGCAGTGCGGCTTATTCAGAGAGAGATCAAAGCTCGCCCTGAGGCTTGTGCCTGAGAAGCGTGCCTTGACATAGCTGCCACTGTTAACCGTGATGGCACGCTCTTTGCCGCGCAAGTCCCAGCGCCCGAAGAAACAAAGCTCTCTTGACCACATAAAAGGCTCCTTGGCCGAAATGCAAAAGGCGAGGGGAGGCCCCTCGCCTTTTGCTCACTGAGCAATATGCTACTTGTCGATTGCCAAGCCCTTGACGTCCTCATTGGCCTGTCCCATTGCCTCGGCGAGGCTGGGGTGGGAGTGGACGGTCTTCATGAGCTCATCCACCGTGTTCTCTAGCTGGATACTGACGACAGCCTCCATGATGAGGTCGGTGGCGTGGGGGCCGATGATGTGCACCCCCAAAATCTCGCCGTACTTGGCCTCAGCGACGACTTTGACAAAGCCCTCAGTCTGGCCGATTGCCATGGCCTTGGCGAGGTTGCGGAAAGGGAAGGTGCCGACCTTGACATCGTAGCCCTGCTCCTTGGCCTGCGCCTCGGTAAGACCCACGGCAGCGACTTCCGGCTCGGTGTAGATACAGCTCGGGATCGCCTTATAGCTCATGGTCGCCGCGTGGCCGCAGATATTCTCCGCCGCCACAAGCCCCTCCGCCGTGGCGGTGTGCGCCAGCCCAGAGCCGATCACGTCGCCAATGGCGTAGATGCCGGGGACGCTGGTTTCGAGCTTGTTGTTGACCGCAATCGCAGCGCGGCCCTTGGGCGAGCCCAGGGTGATGCCCACACTCTCCAGCCCAAGGCCGGTCGTAAAGGGCGTGCGGCCCGTGGCGATCAGCACCACATCGGCGGGAAGGCTCTTCTCCGCACCATCTTCACCGGCAAAGAACACTTCTTTCTTGCCATCTTTGTCTTCGACACGGGTCACTTTGACGCCAGTCTGAATCACAATTCCTTGCTTCTTCAGGCTCTTGGTCAGCTCTTTAGAAAGATCCTCGTCCATGTTGGCGATCACGCGTGGCAGGAACTCCAGCACGGTCACTTTCGAGCCCAGTCCCGCATAGACATAGGCAAACTCCACCCCAATCACGCCACCGCCGACAATCACCAGCTCGCCGGGGACGTTCTGAGCGCTGACGGCTTCGTTGCTGGTCCAGAGCGGGCCGGTTGCTAGCGTGCCAGCGGCTTTCTTGGCCTTGACCGCCGCGTTGTCCACCCAGATATCGGCACTGTCCACACCGGGAATCGGCACCTTGCTCGGAACAGAGCCGGTGGCAATAATAATATTGGCGGTGGTGATCTTCTCGACCGAGCCATCAGCCTTGGTCACCTCGACCGTGTTCTTATCTAAAATCTTGCCGTAGCCTGCGATATGCTTGACTTTCACGCTCTTGAGTAAAAACTCGACGCCTTTATTGAGCCCCGTGACGATCTTGTCCTTGCGCCCCATCAGCGCCCCAAAGTCGTAGCCGACATTCTCTGCCGTGAGGCCAAAGTCTTTCGCATGCTTGAGCGTGTGCAGCGCCGCGACCGAGCCGATCATCGTTTTGGTCGGGATACAGCCCCAGTTCAGACACGTCCCACCCGGATTGTCAGACTCAATACAGACCACCCGCGCCCCCAGCTGCGCCGCCCGCTTGGCCGCAGGATAGCCTCCCGGTCCCGCTCCAATCACGACTACATCCGCGTCTTTTGACAGGTCAAAGTTCGCCTTCCCGCTCATTGCATTAACTTCCTTCCAGACAGACAAAAAGGCCGCAGATCCGGCCCTTGTAAATTTCCTCTCTAGTGTACCCCACCTGTTACGCTGCCGTAACGCTGGTGACCTATCCCCATTTTTTCGGACAGCTAGTTAAGCAGAAGGGTTGACGAGACGGGCGGGACACTCCCCGCCACCGGTTTTAGCACCTCATAGGAGACCCCGCATTTATGCGAGGGGAGTTGTCGCAAAACCCTCCTTCCCCCAATCCTGGGAGGAAGGAGAGAGAGGAGCATTTTTGAGACAAATTCAAGACAGGTATATTAATGTAAATCAAAAAATATTCCTAAATTTTGGTTCAAAAGTATATTTTTTACTCCTAATCAATGATTGTGATCGTAATAAGGACTTTTCAAAAAACATATGACTGTGGCGAGATCCGCTTGGGACATGCTATACTATACTCATAGTTGGCCTGCAAAAGCGATCCACCGCGAGACGGTGCGGTCGCTCTTTTTGTTTTTGCCTCCCCCCCATCCCCCACCGGGTGGGGGTTAGGGGGGAAGTATGAACCTCGCTGAAATTCTCCTGAACCTCTGCCAGAGCCGCGCCGCCTGGAATGCCTCGAAGACGTCGTCCGCCGCCGTGACGACCAAAGATTCGCGCGTCCAAGCAACTCTCACCGAGCTTCTTGCCCTCAAAGCCTGGCTAGAGCGCGAGCTGCTCCCCGAGTTCTATCTAAACTTCACCGTCGAGGTCTCCGTGGGGCGTGGGAAGGCTGTGAAAGTGCCGTGGCTCTGCGTTTTAGGGCCGGGGCAAAAAGTTCAGGAGGGGTTTTATATTGCCGTGAGTGTCGAGCCGCAGGGGCGGGGGATCGTCGCGGGGGTGATGAAGTCCGCCACACACCCGCCCGACGTGCTCCTCACAACCCGAAAACGCACGCCGCTGACAGAGTATGCACTCGATGTGGACAGCCCGACGTACCGCTTCAACGACGCCTTCCACAACCCGCAGGAGTTCTTTGTGGACTCACTGGATGCCGAGGCGTTTTGGGAGCACCTGCGCGAGAGCCTGCGCCTCTACACCGAGCTGCTCACCGAGGACCAGCCCGAGCCGATCTATCGCCGCAAAGGCCGCAAGCCAACCGCACCCAGATCTATTGTGGCGGTGCATGAGCCTGCACCGATTTATCAAGCTAGCCCCGATCTGGGAAATCTCGTGCCTGCTTTCCGTAGTGCCTGCGCTGCTGCTGGGCTGCTCTACAGCGAGGAGCGACTCATGGCGTTTTTTGCGGCGCTGCTCGCCAAGCCGTTTGTGATCCTGGCGGGCCTCTCCGGCTCCGGCAAGACGCGGCTGGCACAGGCACTGGCTCGCTGGCTCAATGCTCCCTATGCCCTCGTCGCCGTGGGGCCGGACTGGACCACCCGCGAGCCGCTCCTGGGCTACCCCGATGCCCTCGACCCGAGCCGCTATGTCTCCACACCCGCGCTGGAGCTGCTCCGCTCCGCCAATGCCTACCCCGACCAGCCGCACTTTCTCATTCTCGACGAGCTAAACCTCAGCCCTGTGGAGCGCTACGGCGCCGATCTGCTCTCTGCAATGGAGTCCGGCGAGCCGATCTTTCTGGGCGGCACGCCCCCTGAGAGCCTGCCCTGGCCGAGCAATCTGTTCTTGATCGGCACGGTCAATATCGACGAGACGACGCACCCGCTCTCTCCCAAAGTCCTCGACCGCGCCTTTGTGCTTACTTTTGATGCCTCGGAGCTGACAGGGCTCTTGGAAAATCCCCTGCCACTTCGGCTGGCGCTGCTGGGCGGGGGCTCTTTTCCCCTCCTCCCCCGACCCCTCCTCCCAACCTTGGGAGGAGGGGCTGGGGGAGGAGGGGATTCTGAGGCTGTTTTGCGCTTGCACGCCACGCTCACGGCGCACGACATGAGCTTTGGCCTGCGCACCGCCACCGAGATCCTGCGCTTCTGCGAGATCTACGATCTAATCTCCCCCTCCTCCCTGGATTGGGAGGAGGGGGCCGGGGGGAGGAGGGATGGCTTGGACACCGCAATCTGCCTGAAGGTCCTCCCACGCCTCCACGGTTCCCAGCGCCGCCTCGCACCTGTGCTTGATGCCCTGCTCGCGCTCGCCGAGGTCGAAGGCTGGACACACACCGTCGTTGCCCTCCGCACGCTCCAGAACCGCCTACTTCGCGACGGCTTCGGGGGCTACGCGTTTGAATAACCCCCTCAAAATCCCCCTTCGCTTGCCGGAGGGGGTTGCCGTCTCAGCGGCGGGGGGAGGTTTACTCCTCTACTCCGACGCCCTCCGGGAAATCCCGCTCACCGAAGCGGCGACGTTTGGGGAAGAGCCTGTGCAGCTTCGTGAGAACGGGGTGGCGGAGTGGGTGCTTTCTGGAGTTCCAAAAAGCTGGCGGCTGCGGGAGGGCGGGCCGGTGCGTGTCAGCCGCACGAACCCGCACTCGGGCACACTTATGGCGGGCAATGAGGCGGGGCTGCTCACCCTGGTGCTGGAAGATGAGACAGGCAGGCTGCGGGCGAGCGCTGGGCTTGAGATTGTCAGTGCCAAGCTCGGCTACCGTGAGGACTTTCGGCAGCTCTTAGAGGACATTGCACGCCGCGCCACGGATCTGCTCCTGCGCCAGCGTACCGAGATGACGTCACCGATGACTGCCACCGAGCGCCCCGATCCCGCGCGGCTGGTAGAGCGCTTTTTTCTCCTGCGCGGCTTGCTGGAGAGCGGCGAGTTTCAGCGCGGCCTCGCCCGAGTTTTGTCCGACCCGCACCGCATTCTCCATGCGGAGGCCGAGTCGCTGCCGCTGAACCGGGCGCGGCGGCTGACTCCCAGTGCGGTGCGCTGGCTCGCCACAGCCACGCCCCGCCAGCCTGTTCCCGCTGGACATTGCCTAACGAAGCGTGGTCTGGCAACGGTGCCGCTGCACCTGCCCCACACGCGCCCCACGGAGACCGGTGACACGCCCGAAAATCGGTTTGTTAAGTATGCTCTGAGGCAGATGCTGGAGACGCTAGATGCCTGCACCGTGACCGAACGCTTGCAAAAAGAAGCGTGGTGGCTGAGAGCGCCGCTGGAGCAAGCTCTCGCGCACCCGCTCTTTGCTGAGGTCGGAACCTTGACACAGCTCCCCACGGGGAGCCAGGTTCTGGCGCGGCGTAGTGGCTATCGGGAGGTCTACCAGACCTGGCTGGCGGCGCAGCAGGCGCTTCAGCTCTCGTGGGAGGGCGGCCAAGAGGTCTTTGGTGCTGGGCGGCGCGATGTGGCAACGCTCTACGAGTACTGGTGCTTTTTCGAAGTGGCCGCTGCCGTGGAGCGCGTTTTGGGCTTTTGCTGGCCCTCCGATGCTTTTCTGACGCCCACCGCCGATGGTTTCTCGTTGGCCCTGCGGCGTGGCACCGAGCTGCGGCTGGAGGCGGAGGGAGTCTCACTTTTCTACAACCCGACCCTGCCAACGTGGACGCGCCCCGTGCGCCCGGACATCACACTGGCCACCGGGGAAATACGCGTTCACTTTGATGCCAAGTACCGCCTCACGGATCACCACGACGCCCTCACCGACGATATTCTCACGATGCATGCCTACCGTGATGCCCTCCCCGGCACGCTCGCTGCCGTCGCGCTGTATCCGGGAAAGACCGCGCACTGGTGGCCCGATCCGGCAAGTCCTCGCCATGGCCTCGGGGCGCTTCCGCTGGCACCGGGGCGTGGACAGACGGCGCTGGATCGGCTCTTAACGGCGATAATTGTCTCCAAGTGAGTGCTTGCGCGAGTGACAGATCCGCGAGGTCGTTGACAAAGCCTGCGGTGGACGGTTGCGGTAGAAGTCCTGCGCGATGTCCTCAACGGTGGGCGGCACCGTGAGCCCCGTGACTTGTGTCGGGCCAATCGTGGTGCGGCAGAGGCGTCTTAAGGGCAACAAGGGCCAAGAATAGTGCGAGCGTTTTCCTCTTTTCTCAAGAGGACGTTTGTTGAGAGGATTTGGTTACGGGGAACATAGGATAAAATGCTCCTTGTGTCATCCCCTATTCGCCGTCAGTACCAGCTTTTTATCGAGCGCCCCCCCGAAGCCGTCTTTGCCTTTGTGGCAGATCTGAGCAACTACGCTCGCATTTGCCCCGAGGATCAGAAAGAAGAGGCGACCGGGCTTGCGCAGGGTGTCGGCGCACTGGTGCTGTTTCGCGGCGGCCCGTGGGGCGATATTACCGCCACCGTGAGCGAGCACGACGAGCCACGCCTGCTGAGCTTCCAGCAAGTTGAGGGGCCGTTTGTCTCTTGGACGCACCGCTATAAGTTCTCGGTCTATCCCAATGGCACGCTCCTCAACGAGCAGTTCGAGTACACGCTTAAGGGCCTCGCGATTGCCAAAGAGAAGCTCCCCAGTACCGCCAAGCTCTGGGACGACTGGGTGCGCCACCGTCAGAGCGAGACCAAGCGGATTCTGGAGCGCATCGGGCGCATCAAGGGGCCTGGGGTTTAGGCCCCCCTAACCCCCGCTGCGCGGGGGGACAATAAGGAAAGAGTTCCTTGTATCTCCCCCGTCGGACGGGGGGTGGGGGGGAATCTAAACAAACAGAAAGCGGGTTTCTTCGAGGTTGCGCTGAATTTCTTGGAGAAATTTGATTGCGGCGAAGCTGTCTGCGGCGCGGGGATCGTGGGCGAGGGTGAGTGTGCCCGTCGGGCCGATATAGAGATGCGCGGCTTGCGGCGTGTGCAAAATCGGGGTTTGGGACTCTGCCTCCCCGATGGTGAGCGTTGCCGTGGCCCCGCGTGTGGGAAGCGCCGCCATACTCTCTAGCTCGCGGGAGAGCGCGAGAATGCTTTTTTTGTCGGCGTCGCAGAGCACGGGGAATGCACCGCCGGGTTGCGACAAGCAAATATTGATAGTTGCCCGAAGCCGAATCTCCTCGTCGGCGAGCCAGGCGGCATTGAAGCGCGGGTGGGCTCTCAGTGCGGCGGCGACGGCGGCAACAAAAAACGCCGAAAGTGTCGCGCCGGACTTCTCCTGCAAGCGCCGCGTCTCCGTGAGATCGACGGAGAGTGTGGTGTACTGATGCGGCACGAGAGCGAGCGCGGCGGCATGATGCCGGGCCAAGTGCTGCTCATTTTCGGTGGGTGTGTAGCGCGTCTCGGGGCCAACGGGGACGTAGTCGGGCTCTGGTGCGGTATGCGTCTTTGTCTCGGTAACACCTGCCAGAACGGCCAGCGGCTCGCCCGCCTCGACCGCTTCTGCCTCTAAAACGGCTTTCTTAAAGAGCACGCCATAGACGGGGGCCAAAACAGAAAACTCCGTGCCATCGCTCTTTCTCAGGCGCAGGAGCGGCTCGTTCAGCGCAACAAACTGCCCAATGGCGCGCTCCCAACCCGCGACGGTGGCGACGCCCTCATGCTCCGCGATGACCGTAAACTTCACGCGCTCAGTGTATCGGCCTGCGCGGCCAGCGCAAAGTCTTTCTCCGTCAGCCCGCCCGAGTCGTGGGTCGTGAGTGCGAGCGTCACTTTGTTGTAGCGAATGTCCATGTCCGGGTGATGATCCGCCGCCTCAGCCGCGTCGGCCACGGCGTTGACAAAGCGCATCGCGGCCACAAAGTCAGCAAAGACAAACGTGCGGGAGATCATCCCGTCTTTCAGGCTCCAGCCCACACGGAGCGCCAGCGCCGCTTGCACTGCGGTATCGGTTAGTTTAGGGTCTCGCATTCTGGCATTGTACCTCCCGCGGCCTCGCACGGCTCAGGCTACTCCTTCGCGAAGCCGGAGGAGGCTAAGTAAACTGAGCGAGAAGTGTGTCTTCACTAGGACAGTCACCGAAACCGAAGAAAACTCCTGTAGAATGAAGCACCAAAGTCAATATTAGAAATGGAGGCGCTCATATGGAAGAAGTAGGTCGTCACATAGTACGTCTTAAAGACAATGATTGGCATGTTCGGAGAGACGCAACCGTGAATCTGTATATGATAGGTGATGTCTCCGCTGTTCCGGATCTTATCCAAGCATTAGAAGACACTTCGGTTATGGTTCGAAGTGGTGCAACTGAAGCTCTGGGCAAAATTGGGGATGTGTCCGCAACTCCAGCTCTAATTCATATACTCCAGCATACTAATGATAGTATCCGATTCCTTGTCGTCGAGGCCCTTGGTAATATTGGAGATATATCTGCAATTCCAGCTCTAATTCAAGCATTCGAATATGATGATTCCCTAATTCAAGAGAATATAATAGAAGCTTTTGGCAAAATCAGGGACATTTCATCAATTCCAGCTCTACTTCAAGCATTGGAAATGCCTAATTATAATATTCAGAAAAAAGCTTTTATCTCTCTTGGCAAAATTGGAGACATATCAGTTGTTCCATACTTAATAAAATCTCTAAAATTCAACTCCTGGGAAGTCAAAAATAATTCAGCACAAGTCCTTGGCAAGATCGGTGATTCCTCGGCTGTACCAGCATTAATCGAAGCTCTCAATGATACCGATACTTATTTTCTACGATATGTAGCCGAAGCGTTAGGGAAAATCGCGATCAAGCAACCCTACTTACAATTACGAGGAGCGATTCCAGTTTTGAAGCGTCTAAAACGGGATCGCTCCGACAAAGCTAATTGGCCGGTCTATACGGAGGCACTGGAGGCGATTGAGAGAGCGACGGCAGGGCTGAAGGATATTCCCATCGCTGATACCGCACCAGTTCCCACTGTCCAAAACCTGCCCATTCCTGTGAAAGAGCCCACCAACACCGACAACACCGACACGCCACCTGCTCGAAAAGGGCTGGTTCAGAAGATTTTTCGCCGCTCGTAGTCCCGCACTGCCCCCCTTCGCAGCGAGGAACGAGCGATTGCCGGAGGGGGTGGCGAGCCTAAGCGAGCCGGGGGAGGGGAAAAGCTATCTTCGCACCACCCGCTCGGGCTGGTTGCTGGCGACACTTTTATACGCCGCTTCGACGACTTCCACGGCGCGGAGGCCGTCTACGCCCGACGCGAGCATTTTGTGCGACGCTTCATCGCCGAGGCAGGCTTTGACAAACGCGGTGACGAGCCCGGCGTCTATGTTGCTGCCCCAGTTCTGGTAGCTCACTTTATTGGTCTTGTCCGAGTAGAGGACGGATTCTTGGGCGAACATGTCCATCTCAATCACGCCCTTGGTGCCGATCACGCTCATCGTGACATTGCCCCAGGTGGGAAAAGACTTCGGGCGGGACCACGAGGCATCGAGGCTAGCGTAGATGCCACTCTCGAAAGTAATGGTCGAGATTCCCGCGTCGTCGTAGTCCGAGTGGGCGAAGCCGTTGCTGGCCTCGCAGTAAACTTCTTTGGCTTCGTCGCCCAGCAGGGCGCGCAAGAGATCGGTCACGTGAACCGTGTGGTCCATGACCGCGCCGCCACCGGAGAGCTTGGTGTCGATAAACCAGCCGCCGGGGCACATTCCCTGGTTGGTGCACCGCGCTGCTAAAATCTCGCCGAGGTCGCCGCTCTCGACGGCGCTCTTGAGCTGCCAGAACGCTGGGGAAAAACGACAGGGAAAGGCGGTGTAGAGCTTCACGTTGTTTTTCGCACAGGCATCTACCATGGCCTTGGCATCGTCGGCGTTGGGCGCGAGGGGCTTCTCAGAGATGACGTGCTTGCCTGCCGCCGCCGCCGCCTTGGTGAGGGCGCGGTGCTTGCTATTTTCCGAGCAGATCACCACGGCGTCCGACGCGTCCAGCAGCCCGTCGAGTGTCTCATAGGCACGAATAGAGAAACCCGCCGCTCGCTCGTCTTTGCGGGCCGTGTCGTCGTCCCAGAGTCCGACAATCTGCGCCTCGGTCGAGCCACGCAGGCCCGCGACGTAGGCTGCGGCGTGCATGTGCGCCGTCGAGAGAATTCCAATTTTAAGCATGATTTTTACTCACCATCTCAAACGCAAACTGAAGCGCCCCAAAGAGCTGCGGCAGGTCGTCCACCGTAAAGCCCTCTGTATTTCGGGTAAAGTCGCTGGCCACCAGCTTTCCAAACTCCCAGAGCTTGCCATCGGTGACGATCCCTACCACAGGCTGGTCGGAGTGGCTGTTGAGCTTCTGCGCCGCGATTAGCTCCGCCAGACACTGACCCCAGCCTTGCTCAAAGTCGTTCTTTTTTGCTTCGACAATCAGTACCAGCGGCAGTTCCAGCACCGTCTTGCCCAGCGGGGACTTTGTGCCAAAAAGATAGTCGGGCACTCCGCTGAGCTTGTCATTGAAGGCAATGGCTTTCTGAATCCAGAACGAGTACTTCTCGTGGTGGCCTTTGTAGACTTCTCGCAGGATCGGGAAGATAATCGCCTCAGTTCGTGCTCCTTCCGACGTAAAGACATCGATATTCTCCAGGCTAAAGGCAATCTCCTCGATAAAAATTGGTGAGGGCGTCAGCGGCGTGGCGACAATAAAATGCGCTTCCTGGTAGCGAATTTGAAACTCTGTTTGGACTTGGGAGATATTTTTATAATCGCTAAAAGCCATCTCTACGGCCTTAGAGTTTCCTGAGCGGTAAACCCATCCAGCACTCTGATCTGATCGGAGAGCGTCCCCATAGCAGCGCCGGGTTGCCGCTGGATCAGGAGCTGGTGTACAAGTAGCTCCTTGCCATCGGGGCTGAAGCGCACACCTTGCGCAGTCCCTACTGTTCGCATGCCTATGAGCAGTTGGGTCTTTCGGTCACGCAGATACACCGTATCTCCCTTGAACTCCACCTCTCGGGTTCCATCCGGTGAGAGTGCAACCCTGCCAAAGCTTGCCAAGTTGGGAGTGACTCGCTGGGTTGTGTGCCGCAGCTGGGGGAGGTGTCGCAAGGCAGGCTGTGCACGCAGGGCTTGGACAAGCCCGACGGCAGCAAGGACACCAGAGACGACGAAGAGTGCGGCGGTTTTTTGCTGGCGGCGGCGGGTGTAGGGGTTGGTGGAGAACATATTGGTACCTCTTTTACGGAGTTAGAGTGCGATAGCGCGGCCTGTCTTCAACGATTCTCGGGCGGCAGCAGCCACGGCAACCGCGCTCCGGCCTTCTTCTGCCGTCACGGCAAGCGGCCCGCCGCTGAGAATCGCGTGGGCGAAGGCGGCGATTTGCTTGTCGTAGGGATCGTCGGAGGGGATCAGGGGGCGGCCACTACCGGTGCGTGTCTCGGTGCGAAAGCTCAGCGAGACCTCTTTGCGGGAGTCATGAGCGAGTAGCCCGGCATCGCCTGCGATCTCAAAGGTCGCGCCGCCGCCCTTGGGGTCGGCCCAGGTCACTTCTGTATGGCTAATCGTCCCGCTGGTGTGGCGTAGGGTGATCAGCGCATGGTCCAATCGCTCAAAGCCGCGCTCCGTGAGGCCCTTGGCGTAGACCCGCTCGACGGGGCCAAAGGTCCAGAGCAGCCAGTCAAGATCATGAACGGCGAGGTCAAAGAGAATTCCCCCGGACTGGGCCTCATCGCCAAACCAGCTCGACCAGCCCGGAAAGCCACCCCCGCGCCGGGTGCGCACCACGGCGGGCTTGCCAACTCCGCCACTCTGAACGAGGCTATGGGCATTGGCGAACTCGGGGAAGAAGCGCACCACCTGCGCCACTGAGAGCCGTCGCCCGGCGATCCGCGCCGCCTCGATCATCGCGTCGCAGTCCGCCACAGAGAGTGCCATCGGTTTCTCACAGAGCACGTGGCAGCCCATCTGAAGCGCCTCCTCGCTCACGCTGCGGTGTAGGGCACTCGGTAGACAGACACTCACCGCCTCGATACCCGAGCTGAGAAGCGCCTCGACAGAGCCAAACGCCTGCGCCCCGTATTTCTCTGCCAGTGCCTCGGCCTTGGGAAGATCCACATCCGCAACCGCGACCAGCTCGAATCCCTCGGCCTTCATCCAGCCCCGCGCATGGGTCGCGCCCATCCCGCCTGCTCCAATCACTCCTGCCTTGAGTTTAGTCATAGATTGATTATCGCCCACCACAACAAACTAGTCAACGGCTAACGATGTTTTTCATAAAATAGAGCACCAGGCTATCGTCGTTGAGGGCACTCTCGCCATGGGCCAACACTTTCCCGTCGTAGGTCAGGCCGCGCCCGTCGGGGACATAGCCGCGCTTGACATAGAGCCGCTGCGCCGCGCCATAGTCCGCCGTCATCCCGACTCCGATTCCCGCAACCGGTGAGCGCTGGGCAATAAGCCTCTCAGCTTCGTCCATCAGTGCCGTGCCAAAGCCACGCTTGCGCCACTCGGGCAGCACATTAAAATCCGCGATCTCGGGGATACTCTCGGCGGCAAAGGGCGTATAGTGCGCGTGCCAGACAACCGTCACATAGCCCACAAAGACACCCAAAATGTCCGCAGACACTAGTTTTTCAAGAGTGAGCATGAGATTATTGTATAGCAAGCAAGCCCAGGGACTTATCCTACGGCCTATGGCTCCATTGTACTTTATTGAAATTTGTGATAAATTAACACGAACATAAATTCAAGAATACACCATGAGGCACCGCGTTGCCTCCGTTAGGACAATAAAATGAACGACGAACAGCTCGTCAAGGTCAGCAAGTACCTCTCTAAACACTTGCGTCATCAGCCCCAGAGCCTTGGCCTCACGCTTCAGCCTGGCGGCTGGGTCGGTGTGGAGGAGCTCTTGGCCGCGTGTGCGAAGAGTCGCTTCTTTATCTCCCGTGCCCAGCTCGATGCTGTTGTGGCAGGCAATGACAAGCAGCGCTTTAGCTTTGATGAGAGTGGTGAGCGGATTCGCGCCAACCAGGGGCACTCCGTTGAGGTAGACCTTGCGCTGGTTGCTCAGGTACCACCCGGGACTCTCTACCACGGCACCGGCGTAGGCAGTGTCGAAGCGATCCGCCGCGAGGGCTTGCTCAAGCTACGGCGGCACCATGTCCACCTCTCACCTGATATTGAGACCGCACGTAAAGTCGGAGCGCGACACGGCAAGCCCCATCTCTTTATGGTGGACACGCAGGCCATGCATGCCGCAGGGCATCTTTTCTACTGCTCGGATAACGGCGTCTGGCTGACGGATCACGTCCCGCCAGAGTTTCTCCACGATGCCTGAGCAGGGAAGTGAGGGGGGGGCGTCGAATCTGCTGGCATGCGTCTTCGAGGACGGTTTTTCTTTGCGGCAGCACTGTTGATCCCCGCCAATGCCATCTGGATTATCCAGTCGGAGGTGATGCGCTACGCCGGGCACCCGACCACGATCTCGTTGTTCTACAACACGATCTTCTGGCTCTGCGTCCTGCTCGCCTTCAATGGGCTCATTGGGCGCGTCTTGCCCAAAGCCGTTTTTTCGCGGCTGGAGCTGCTGACCCTCTACGGGATGCTCAATATCTGCACCGGAATCGCGGGCCACGATAGTATCGAGGTGCTCCTGCCCATTCTGGCCTACCCGGTCTACCGTGCCAATGCCACCAACAACTGGGAACAAGATCTTATTCCCAAGCTCCCCAAACACTTAGTTGTCACGGATAAAGAAGCGCTCAAGCCGTACTTTGAGGGGCACTCGACGCTCTACGAAGCCAGTCATATCCAGGCGTGGCTGGTGCCGACACTCTGCTGGTGCGGTTTTCTCACCACGATGATCGTGCTTTTTATGTTTCTCAATGTCTTGCTGCGCCGCCGCTGGACCGAGAGTGAGAAGCTGGCTTTTCCGCTGATCCAGCTGCCTTTAGAACTGACAGCTCCTGGCGCGCCGCTGCTCAAGAACAAAGTGCTGTGGGCAGGCGTGGCGATTGCGGTGCTTCTCCAGCTCTGGAACGGTGCGGCAGTCCTCAATCCTCAGGTGCCGCTGATCCAGCTCAAGTACGTGGACCAAGGCCCGACAAACTTCCCCACACGCCCGTGGAGCGCTATTGGCTGGCTCCCGATGGGTTTTTACCCGTTTGGCATCGCGCTGGGCGTGCTGCTGCCCGTAGATCTGATTTTCTCGTCGTGGTTCTTCTTTCTGTTCTACAAGTTTCAGCTCGTGGTTTCCGCATGGATGGCATGGGACCAGGAACCCAACTTCCCCTACACCGATGCGCAGGCACTGGGAGCCTACCTGGGAATTGGGGTGGGGGCGATCTGGGCGGCGCGGCGGCACTTTGCTTGGCTCGCGCGGGTCTTTTTCCGCGAAGAAGTCGAAGCTCCCGACCCCAACGACCCTATCTCCCAGCGTAGCGCCGTCTGGGGCGTGCTGGTGTGCTTGACGCTTCTGGTGACTTTTTTCCGGTTCTCCGGGCTCTCGTTTCTGGTGATCGGGGCGGGGCTGGTGATCTATCTGGGGATTGCCATTGCCATCACCCGTATGCGCGCTGAGCTTGGGCCACCTGTTCATGACCTGCATCACGCGGGCGCGGACACGATGCTCCCCAAGATCTTCGGCCCCACGGCGTTCTCCCGCGACGAGCACATTGGCCTGAGCTTCTGGTGGGGTTTTAACCGCGCCTACCGTGGCCACACCATGCCCATCGGGATCGAGTCGCTCAAGATGGCAGAGCAGGCGAAAGTGGGAACCCGCTGGCCATTCTTTGCGCTGATCGCCGCCGCCGTTCTGGGGCCACTCTGCGCGTTCTGGGCGCTGCTGCATCTCTCCTACTCCTACGGTGCTGCAGGAGCCGTGGCGCCGCCTAATGTGATGGAGATCTTTGGCCGCGAGGCATGGAACCGCTACAACAACTGGACAGGTATCCCGGAGCCGCCGCACTACCGCGAGGGAGCTGCCGTGCTGGCCGGGATGGGCTTTACGCTCTTACTGAACATGATCCGAGGCCGCTGGATCGGGTTCCCGTTTCACCCGGTCGGCTACGCCATCGCCTCAAGCTGGGGAATGAGCGTCCTGTGGGTTCCCATGCTCATCGCCTGGGTCATCAAGATCGTGATCCTACGCTATGGCGGCCTGGCAACCTACCGCAAGTGCGTCCCGTTTTTCTTAGGCGTGATTCTGGGAGAGTGCCTCATGGGCGGCTTCTGGAACCTCACCGGAATCGTCCGCGAAGTGCCGACCTACGCCTTCTGGCCCTGACCTCAAAGGATAATAAAGACATGCTCCCTCCTCAAACCCCAGCACAAGCTCCTGTTGCTTTCGTAAAACTTGCCTATGACCCGAGCTTTAAAGTGGGCTATCGTCCGGGCGCACTCGTGCTTAAGCCGGAGAAGCCTGCCACGCTCAAGAAAGAGCCTGCCGTCGCCGGAAAGCGCCTCTATGGCACGCTCACTGTCGGCACCGGCCCCAAGGCAGCGCATCTGATTGCCCTCGATGAGCCTGAAAACCAGCCCTGGCGGCTCTATATAGACCGCAATGCCAATGGGGATCTGACCGATGATGGCGGGAATGCGTGGACGGAGCAAAAAGAGATTGATGAGCTCCGTACCCAGACGAAGAGAAAGTACGCGACGGCAACCAATATCACGGTCCGGGCCTCCTACGGTACGGCAGAGAAGGAGACTAGCACCGCGCCTTTTGCCCTGACCTTCTACCGCTACGAGGGCAACCCTGTTCTTCAGTTCTACCATAGCGGAGCGCAAATCGGAGAGCTGAGCCTCAATGGTCAAGCCTATACGCTCGCCATCACGGAAGACAGCCAGCGGGGGGTCTTTGATAGAGCGTTCGAGCGCCGCGAGCCCAGTGTCACTCTCTATCTCAACGGCGATACGAAAACCCATATTGAGCTTCGCGCCCCCTTTGAGCTGGGGGGAAAAGTCTATGAGGCGAAGCTAACTCCTGATGGAAAGAGCCTGGCACTCTTTAACAGCGACAAGCCCGCCTACAAGCCTCCCGTCGCGACGCCCCGTGTACGGCCCGCCCTGCTCACCGAGGGAGCAGACGCGCCAGACTTTACCGTGCAGACCTGGGATGGTAAGCTTCTGAAGCTCTCTGACTTCCGTGGCAAAGTGGTTATCCTAGATTTCTGGGCGACGTGGTGTGGCCCCTGCATGATGGCGATGCCTCACCTCGAAGAAGTCTGGAAGAAGTTCAAAACCCGCGACGATGTCACGGTGCTGGCGGTCTGTGTCTGGGACAAGAAAGAGGCCTACCAGAAGTGGGTGCCAGGCAATCGCTCGAAGTACACCCTGCCCTTTGTCTTCGATCCCGCGGGTGAGGAAACGGAGAAGTCCATTGCCTCCACGCTTTATAAAGTCAGTGGTATCCCCACTACCTACATTATTGGCAAAGACGGCAAGGTGGTCCGTGCCTACAGCGGCTTCAGCGAGAAAGATACCCGGATTGAGGAAGCACTCACCAAGGCAGGAGTCGGGCACTAAGCCTTACTTCACACTGAGCCCTGCCTTGCGCACGACGATCACCGTGCCATCGGAGAAGGTCACTTTGCGGGGCTGGGGCGTAGCGCTGTAGACGATATACGTGCGCTTGGTGCCTTTCTTCAGCACGGCATAGAGTGGCGTGTCCGCAGAGACTGTGGTGTCTACTTGACCCGTTTTGTTGAGAAAATGGACCCAGTGGTAGAAATTCGCCCGCGAGTTCCCTTGCTCGATCTCTTGGGTCTCAAACTCGCAGCTTGCCAGCGCCGTGGGCGCATCCGCGAGGGCTTGGTGCATCAGGATGACATCGCCCCAGCCGCCCCAGTTTTTCCCGGTGCGCGGCGGCTTGCTCGGGTCAAACTTCGGGTCTTTCTTATCGTGGGCGATGCGCTCCGTGACAAGGCTGGCGAGATTTTCGGAGATATAGCTGGGGTGCGTCCCGAGGTAGAGCGAGCCGCTCTGGACGGGCAGTAAGTTAATGCCGTGCATGTGGATCGGGTCGCCGGAGAACCAGGTCGCAAAGACCGCTTTTGCGCCCCAGACCATCGAGGCTAGCGAGCGGGTAAATGCCTTGGGGTAGAGCTTGTTGACATCAAACCAGTAGTTGTCAATGGCGTCTTTTTCGGTGACGTAGAGATAGATTCCCGTGTCGCGGAGCTTCTTATCGCCCGTCAGCTCTCCCCACAGAATCATGCCCGTCCAGGCGTTCATCGCCTCCGACGACGACTCATTATTGTTCCCGTCGGCAAAGTCGCCTTTTCCATCGGCCCAGGTGTGGCCCTCGTAGATATCGAAGTTGCGCAGAAACGGAAACAGCGGATCGTCGCGGTCGGGGTTGGCGCAGTCGCGGATCAGTAAGTTCACCATCCCGCCCCATTTATTTTGCGCGGCCCACTGCGGCTCCTGTCGCGCCAGCTCGGCGGCGGCGCGGATGAAGTAGCCGTAGTGAAAATGATGGTCGTTGAGGGCCTCGTCGCTGCCGTACGACGCCGGGTAGCCAATGAGCGTCCCCCAGGGCTTGTTGTAGTAAAAAAGCCCTTTTATCTTGCCGGGCTTGGCGGTGAAGTAGTCTTCGAGCAGCGCTTTGAGCCGCGCCTTAAACTGCTGGTTGGCGGCTTGATTGCCCGTAGCATCCGAGAGAGCGGCGAGGGTGGCGAGCTTCCCGAGGGATTTCCCCGTCCAGTAGGTGTCCACCAGCTCCGGTTTGAAGCTCACCGCGTCAGTGTCCAGATATTTTTTCAGCGTCGCTTTATCGTAGCTGCCCAGATCGGGCAGAAGCGGCAGGACTCCCTGAAACGGCGTGACCGTCGTAAAGCCCGTCCCGGCGGCGAGCTTCATCACGCCCCGTATGGTCTGGTAAGTGTGGTTTAAGAGCTTGTCGGTGCTGCGCTGGTACTGGTGCGGATAGAGCCCATAGAGCGTCCCCGGCGTGCTGCCCTCGTAGTTTTTTGTCGTAAACGCATACTTCGTCGTGACTTTACTACTTTTTTCGTCGTAGCTCCAGCTCACTTTGGAGTTGGTGATATGATTGTGTGCATATCTCGCAAAGATCGCTATTGTCTCAGGTTTACTATCAGGAAGCAGTGCCACGGAGAAATAGCTCTTGCCGCCACTCTTACAGACGAGCCGATTGGTGCCGATGCCGTCCCATATGCAGCCTGACGGCCCAAAGAGAGCGTAGCTGCGGCCTTGGACACTTATGCCCAGCACAGGGCTTTTGGCCTCACCAGCAAAGATTTTCGGGGCGCTCCCAAAACTAAACGTCGCATCGCCACCGTCATTAATTTTGCCGTAGACAAACGGGGAGCCGTGGCCAAATGTCAGGGAGAGCTTTCCGCCAAACGCCGCCGTCACAAACCAGTCGCTCCAGTCTTCCACGCGAGTGTCGGGGAAGCTTGCCTGCGCCGAGTGCCCGATGATGAGGTCATTGGGCTCTCCCATGACCGCCGTAAACACGCCCTCGGGATTGGCCATGTAGCCGATTCCTGGGTAGTAGATTCGCAGACCCTTCGCGTGCGCTTGTACCCCGAGCGGATGCGGGAACATCTGGTTGGAGAATTGTAGGAACGCAAGTGAGCTCCACCAGTCATTGGTGGGCATGGGACGTCTTACGCTTGGGGTAATAAAGGGAGCAGTGGCGGGCTCTTTCGCACCAGCAGGAAGTGTGGTGGTATAGCTCCCCGCTCCAAGAATAACTTGCATAAGACCAGTATCCAGGCTTTTTAGGCTCGCGTCAACGGGCGTGACAGATAGAGGCACAGGCCCAGTGCAAGAATCAGGAGCACACCACCCACCGCGAGCCCCTTGCCCCAAGCAGGCTCGTAGCGCAGCGTCAGCGCTTTCGCGCCTTCTGGAACCACCACGCGCACCCGATCCCAGGCATCTTTCTCACTTGCAACCGGCTTGCCGTCCACAAAAGCATGGAGCCGCTCGCGGGCGAGAAAATTGACGATCACGGGCCCAGTGACCGTGCCTCTCAGTCCGACTTGGACTCCCTCACCTGTGAGGACCAGCGGGAGGGCTTGCTGTGGTGTTCTCTCGGAAAAAGCCAGTGCATCGCTTCCATCTAGCTCCCGAAGCTGCGTGTGCTGCGTGGTCTGGCACAGTGTTGTGCTCTCGATAAGCGCCTTATCCAGGGCATAGATTCCCTTGATCTCGTCGCGCCCTTCGGTCAGGAAGGCCCAGCGAACCCCGTAGCGACGGAGCGCGGTCAGCGGCTCGACAGCAGGGATCGGGTCGAAGTCTTGACGTGCACGCTTGAGAGTGGCGCTGGCGTAGAGACGATCCGTCAGGCGCAGGTTCAGTGGGGACTTCGCCACCAGGGGGTCGTAGCCTTCTAGCATAGGGACTCCATAAAGAGTTGCAAAGTTCTGGCTCAAGCCCGCAATCAGCCCTGGATCTTTCCACTCTGGGAGCCACGGAGCCAACGCAATCCCACGAGAGGGCGGCTGCCCCGTATTGAGCACCAGCGCCCTCGTATCCGATGCTAGTGCGGGATACGGCTTTTCAGGAAGCTCCATCATCGGCTGTGAGATTGCAGCATTGTAGAGAAGTAGGAGCGGAACAGCCACGAGAATCCCGCGCTCGATGCCAGGCTTTCTTGCTATCCGTAGCCAGCCCTCTACGAGGAGTCCTCCACCAAGCGCAAAGAGAAGCGCGACAAAGGGCAGGAACTTCCACCAGTGCTGAAATTTATTGAGCCCCGGAAGAGGCGCCAGAAGCTGTGCCAGCCCTCCCTCCTCACCTAGGCTCAGCACCAGCGCCAGTGCCCCACAGAACAACCAGGCATTCGTTTCTACCATGCGACGGCTCCAGCGCAGAAAAGGCAGGCTCACTAGGGCGAGCAGGCCAGCTCCCAAAAAAAGAGGGCTACAGAAATAGAGAGGGCCAAAGTCATAGAGATGCTTCCAGACAGCCAACGTCCCCGGCTCGATTGTTGGATGGGGCGCGGTCGCGAGCGGTGCGGGGAGTAGCATGGCAAGGAGGCCACGGAGCACTCCCAACTTGATGCTTCCCTCGCGATCTGTGGGAGCAATCTCAGCCGCTTGGGGAAGCAAGAGAGGTGCCGCAAGTGCAAGGCCAACCAAGAGTGCCACAAGCGCCCAGAGGAGCTGATTGCGTGAGAGCTTACCTGTCAGTAACCAGAGCAAGAGGAGTGCCGCCCCTAAGAGAAGCGTGTAGGTCCACATCTGTGCATTGCCCGCGTGAAAGTACAGCCCAATCACGATCCCTGTCCGTGCCGCCCAGCCCCAGGTAAGTACGCGTTTTTGGGTCAGCTCGATTAGGTGGACAAAGAGAAGAGGTGTCCAGAGCGCGGCGGGAGCCATGTAGAACCAGCAGCGTGTGTAGACACAGAAGTAGCCACAGAGCACAAAGCTCAGCGCCACACACATCGCCAGAGACGCGCGTAGCCCGATCCGTCGTGCCAGAGCAAAAGTGGCGAAGTAGCCCAGCACCAAGTGCATCACCACAAAGATATCTAGTGTGAGGTAAGGATCACGAAAGAGCCAGCGAGCAGCGGCGTAGCAGAGATAGGTCGGAGGGTAGGTAAGCGCATAGGTTCCCACTGTAGCCGTCGGGCTTCCGAGGAGCTGGTAGGGATTGTAGGTAGGAAAGACACCCTGGTCAAAGAGACTCTGGGCACCTTGCAAGATCACGGGAAAGAACTGCGTGAGGTTGTCGTCGTGGACAAACCCATAGCGTCTTCCCTGCACCAGCACGATGAGCCCCAGGAGCAAGAGCACCAGCCCTGCTAGGGCGTGGCGGCGCTCGATAGTACGCGACTGTGATAAGGGCGCACGTGGGTGAAGGCAGACACGCAGTACCTGTAGGGGACGCTTGAGGCGAGGCATGAGCCGCTCACTCAGCCACACACAGACAAGCCCAGAAACAAAAAGCCCCACTGCCTGCCCCAAAATTTCCAGGAAAGGAGTGAGCTCTGGGCCATTGAGTAACCCCCAGGAGCCCCGTAGCTCGGGCGGCGAGTCGAAGCCCACCAGAGGCGAGAGGTGATTGTCGGGCTTGGGAACGGGCTTCCAGCTAGCGAGAACCGTCGCAAGCTCGCCCTCTAGTAGGAGCTTTCCCTCACACTCCAAGCGAAACGCAAGCGGCTTCTGACGGAGCTCCGGCGGCAGGTAGAGTCGCACGGTCTGAGCCCCGTATGCAAAGCCCAGTTTCCACTCGGAGACGCCTACTTGGTGGGTTAGGGGGCGAGATTTAGCACGTGACGAGAGGGCAAAGACCTGAACCGAGTCACACTCTTGCGGCGAAAGCTTCGTGAGTTTCAGCGTGAGAGGAAGAGTCCCCGCCGCATCATCTACCGCCACCTGCACGCGAATCGCGGCGAAGACAAGTATAAAGCCAAAGAGTAAGAGGATTTTCTGGCGTAGAGAGCGGAGTTTCACCTCCGTATTTTTGGCAATAAAGTCACTTCGCTGGAGCCTGAGGATAGTGTGGTCGCGTGACGTAGCATCCCTCCGAAAAGGCTGGCGAGAAGTAACAGTCCCCCCGCGAGTCCTAGTCCTTTGCTCCAAGTCGGCTCGTAGCGCAGCGTCAGCTCTTTTGCGCCCAAAGGAACTGCCACGACCACCCGATCCCAGGCATCTTTGGTGATGGCAATGGGCCTGCCGTCTACAAATGCATGCAGGCGCTCCCGGGCGAGCAAGTTCACCACAACAGGGCCTTGAGTAGCACCACCGAGCGTGACCGTCCCACCGTTGGCGTTTAGTGCGAGTGGGAGGCTCTTGGACGGATCGCTCTCAACAAAGGCGAGGGGATCACCTCCTCCCAACTCATAGACTTGCAGCCCTAGGCGCGTGTATCGAAGCGTCACTTGGCCGCTTAGCGCCTCAAGGAGCCTGAGCTGATCTAGGGACTGAACGCCATCGGTGACACAGATCCAGCGCACCCCATAGCGTCTGAGTGACTCTATAGCCTCGGTAGGAAGACCCGGCTGGAAACTTGCGGAGCCTCGGGTAAGAGAGTGACTTGGCTTGTAGCGCCTCTCTAGCGCCTGGTTGAGCGACGAAGCCTCGACCAGTGGATCGTAGCCGTTGAGCATGGGGAGCTCGTAGACCGTGGCGAAGTTCTGCGCCATGCTGAAGACAAAGCCTGCATGATCGCGCTTCCAAGGCGAGATGGTCAGTCCCCGCTGAAGACGTTCGTCAGGGTTGAAAAAGAGTGTCTTGAGCTCGGCAGGAAGTGCGGGATAAGGCTTGTCCGCCAGCGACATGACGGGCTTGCTGATCCAGGCGTTGTAGGCCAGCAGCAGCGGAATCAAGACAACAAGTGTGCGCTCCGCCTTGAGATTTTTCGTGCTCTGCAGCCAGCGCTCTATGATTAAGCCGCCTCCCAGGGCCGAGAAAAGTGCCACAAAGGGCAGAAACTTCCACCAGTGCTGAAACTTATTAAAGACCGGCAGGTGCGCCAGAAGCGCAGCCAAGCCACCGTCTGCCCCAAGGCTCAGCCAGAGAGCTAGCCCCGCACAGAGCAACCAAGCATTGGCTCCTACAAGCCGCCGTCCCCAGCGTAGCACAAGAAGCGAGGTCAATGCCACCAGTCCTAAAGCGAGAAAAACGGGGCCACAGAAGTAGAGTGGCGCAAAGTGGTAGAGATGTGCCCAGAGGTTCTGGACACCAGGATGAATCCCGGGATGCCAGGCATCCACAAGCGGTGCAGGCAGTAGCAGTGCCAGAAAGCCCTTGAGGACTCCCTGCTTAAAGTCCGCGCTACGCTCAATTCCTGTCACTTCTGCTGACTGTGCCACCAAGAGCGGAGCCGCAATCGCCAGCCCGAGCAGCAGCGCCGGAAGCAGCCAGAGCAGACGGCCTTTGGAGAGCCTTCCGCCGTAGTGCCAGAAGCCCACCAGCGCCGCTCCCAAGAGAAGTGTATAGCTCCACATCTGGGCATTGCCCGCATGGAAGTAGACTCCAATCACCAACCCGGTCTCCAGTACCCAGCGCCCACCCACCTGCACAGCGCTTAAGAGCCGAGTGAGGGAGAGCAGCAGCAGTGGTGTCCAGAGCGCAACGGGGGCCATGTAGAACCAGCCACGCGTGTAGACACAGAAGTAGCCACAGAGCACAAAGCTCAGCGCCACACACATCGCCAGAGACGCGCGTAGCCCGATCCGTCGTGCCAGAGCAAAAGTGGCGAAGTAGCCCAGTACGAGGTGTACTATTGCAAAGATATCCAGTGTGAGGTAGGGATCACGGAGAAGATGGGCGGCCACAAAGTACGAAAGATAAGTCAGAGGGTAGGAGAGCGCGTAGGTTCCCACACTCGCTGTCGGGCTTCCCATGAGCGAGTAGGGATTGTAGGTGGGAAAGACCCCCAGCTCTAGACTACGACAGCCCTGCAAGATTGTCGGGAAGAACTGCGTGATGTTGTCGTCATGGACAAACCCGTAGCGCTGGCCGTGGGTTAGTAGCACCAGACTCAGCGTGAGAGTCAGAAGTCCCGCCAGAAGATAGCCGCGCTCCATGGTTTTTGGCTGGACAAGCGGCACACGCTCACTCAGGCAGAGCCGCAGCCACTGCGCGAGCTTTGCACGAGGGCGAGCTCTCCGGAGCGAGAGATAGAGCACAGGAACCCCAATACAGGCCAGCGTGATGGCTTGCGCAAAGAGCTCCAGAAACGGGGCCTCAATGGGGCCATTGATAATCTTGCCGAGAAAAGGCAGGTGGGCAGCACTCAGATTGGGTGGTGAGTCCAGTGCGACAAGGCCGCTTGGAGCAGGGGCGGCTTTCCAGGTTTCGAGCATGGTCGCTGTGTCTGTTTTGAAGATCTGAGTTTCGCCGATGGTGAGTGTCACCGGAAGCTTTCGCTGAAGAAGCTCTTGAGGAGCGTAGACACGCACACACTGTGCCCAGAACAGGAACTCCAGCTCCCAGACACTTGTGCCTGGCTTGTGGCTCAGTGGCAGCATGATGTCTTTGGGAGAGACCGCTACTGCTTGCACCGTATGGGCATCTGTCTCTGAAAGACCCTCAAAGGTCACCGAGATCGGTAGGCCCCCCTCGCAGTTGTTGGCGATCTTCTCCAGCCGGATTCCAGCAAAGGCTAGCATAAATAGAAGAACAAAAGCAATGACATGCTGTTTCTTGCGAGGACGTAGCCCAAAGAAATGCTCCATGCCCCGTATTTTTGGCAGGAAAGTTCTGTGACTATAGCCTGAGGATAATACGAGCGAACAACCGATAAAAAGCTAATGCAAATCGTGATTCCTCTCTCAGGTCAGGGCAGTCGCTTCCAGCGCGCGGGTTATTCACAGCTCAAGCCTCTCATTGAGGTGGATGGCATGCCCATGATCGAGCATGTCGTGCGGATGTTTCCGGGCGAGACAGACTTTCTCTTTATCTGCGGCCAAGACGCTTTAGAGACGATCCCCGAGCTGCGCCCGACACTGGAGCGCCTCGCGCCGCAGGGCAAGATCATCGGGATCGCGCCGCACAAGCGCGGGCCGGTCTGGGCGGCGCTGCAAGCCTCGGAGTGGATTAAAGACGACCAGCCCGTGGTGCTGAACTACACGGATTTTTGCGTGGGCTGGGACTACGCAGACTTTAAAGCCACGATGGAGCGCGAGAGGCCCGCCGGCTGCGTCACAGCGTACCGCGGCTTTCATCCTCACTCGCTCGGACCGAATCTCTACGCCTACCTGCGCCACGACGAAGAGAGCCTGGCAATGCTGGAGATTCAAGAGAAGCACTGCTTCACGGACAATCGCATGCAGGAGTTTGCCTCATCGGGGACGTACTACTTCCGCTCTGGTGAATTGCTCAAAACCACCTTTAACGAGGCCGTCGAGCGCGATCTCTCCACCAACGGTGAGTTTTATGCCAGCATGCCCTTTAACTTGCTCATCGAGAAAAATGAGCCCGTGCGTGTCTATGAGCTGGAGCACTTTCTCCAGTGGGGCACGCCAGAAGATCTTGAAGAGTATCTCACCTGGTCACGCTACTTTAGCCACTACGCCGAGAAAGATGGCTGGGCTCCTGAGCTGCCCGCGATGCCTGGTACAAACTTAATCCCCATGGCGGGAGCCGGGATGCGTTTTGTGCAAGAGGGCTACAAAGTCGCCAAGCCGCTCGTGCCTGTGGATGGCACGCCCATGATCGCCCGTGCCCTGCGCTCACTGCCCGCTGCCAAGAACTGGATCACCGCCTGTCGCACGGAGCACCTCACCAGCCCTTGCCTAACCGAGTACATGGGCCAAGACGGGCGCAATCTCACGCTACTGCCCGTCGAGAAGCTCACCGAGGGCCAGGCATGTACGTGTCTCTTGGCGCGTGACCAGATAGACCCCGAAGCGCCTCTGCTCATCGCTCCCTGCGATGCTGCGTTTGTCTACGATGCCTTGCACTACGAGCTGCTAACCCAAAGTGCGAGCGGCCCGGACTGCCTGATCTGGACCTTCCAGAACCACCCGCACGCCAATCGTAATCCCAAACAGTACGGCTGGGTGGATTTGGACGAGAAAAACAACGCCAAGATGGTTCTGTGCAAGCAGGCCCCGAGTGGCGACATTCGACAGGCGCATGGCGTGATTGGGGCGTTTTGGTTTAAGAAGGCCAAGTACTTCTTCGCCGCCGCCGATGCGCTGATCGCGAAAAATCTCAGAGTGAATAATGAGTTCTATGTGGACTCCAGCATCAACTTGCTTCTAGAGCAGGGCCGGAGTGCCCAAGTGTTCCCTGTGGAGCACTACCTCTGCTTCGGTGTCCCCGACGATGTGAGAACCTATGACTACTGGGCGGACTACTTCGCTGCGTAGCCGCCTGTTCTGGGGCGTTTTGGCTTTTAAGCTCCTGCTGGGGACGTTTTTCGCGTCGCACTACCTGCGGGGGCTGTTCATTCCGTTTGTCAACTACTACGTCCTCTCGGGCTTTCAGGACCCCTACCAGCACTTTGTGGCGCAGGGCCGCATGGATCTCTTTCCCTACAACCCCCTGATGCTCTACGCTCTGGCGATTCCGCGTCAGCTCTTTTCCGCACTGCTCCCCGGCGGTGTGGAGACCGTAAGCTTCGGGCACTTATTGGTCTTCCGGCTCCCGCTGCTTCTCTCAGATCTCGCCATTCTCAGTGTCCTGCTCTCCTGGTTTCCGCGCGAGAAGTCGCGCGTGCTGTGGCTCTACTGGTGCAACCCGCTGGTGGTCTACATCTGCTACTGGCACGGGCAGCTCGATATTATCCCGACGGCGCTCTTTCTCTGCGCTCTGGCGAGCCTGCGCCAAGAGCACTACCGAGGGGCCGCGCTTTGGTTTGGTGTTGCGCTGGCGACCAAGGCGCACCTGCTGGCCGCCGCGCCCTTTTTCTTTATCTATATCGCGCAGAAAAAGGGCTGGCAGAGCACGACGCGCTACGCCATCATTGCACTTGCCTCTCTCGTGATCTTCCTCTTTCCCTTTGCACAGCACCCTGGCTTTCGGCAGATGGTCTTTGGCACGGAAGAGAGCCGACGCCTGCTTGCCTTACAGCTTCCTGTGGGAGGAAACGGGAGCCAGGGTGTGCTGATCACGCCGCTGGTGATCCTCTTGCTCTGCGTGCGCTTTTTCTGCTACCCCAAGCGCAACTGGGACTTGCTGCTGGTCTACTTAAGCTTGGTTTTTGCGACCCTGGTGCTCCTGGTGCCGCCGCGCCCGGCCTATATCCTCTGGAGCCTGCCGTTTCTGATCACGGTGCTGTGCCGCCAGCCGCGCAAGTACGGGCTTCCCTACGCGCTGCTGATCGTCGGGTACTTCCTCAACTTCTTGCTTGGGCCACAGTCGGATGTATTAGAGAGCCTAGCTCTGGTGGCCCCAAGGCTTGCCGCGCAGCAGCAGAGCTTTCTTGCCCCTCTGCTCCATAGCTCGCTCTGGCCCAGTCTCTCGTTCACGGTTTTTGAGGCAGGGCTGGCGGGCGTGATGCTCTCGAACTACCTGTTTGGCCTGCGGAGCAATCAGATCTACCAGGAGCGCAGCCGTCCGGTACTCATCGGCCTTGCGGGCGATAGTGGCTCGGGCAAGGACACACTCACATTTGGGATTGAGAAGCTTCTCGGGGCGGAGCAGCTGGAAGTGATCGCGGGTGACGACTACCACAAGTGGCCACGGGGCCATGAGTCGTGGAAGACCTACTCACACTTAGACGTCCGTGCGAACAATCTTCACCAGCAGGTGGAGCACGCGCTGGCACTGGCCTCGGACAACACGATCTACAAGCCGCACTACGACCACGCCACGGGCCGCTTCACCGAGGAGCAAGCCGTGGCACCGAAGCCGTTTATTTTATTTCAGGGCCTGCACTCGCTCTCGCTCTTGCAGCTCCGCGCTCTGTATGACTTGCGCGTTTTTCTTGACCCGCAAGAAGACGTCCGCCGCCTCTGGAAAGTCCAGCGCGATAAAACCGAGCGCGGCTACACCACCGAGCAAGTGCTGGCGCAGCTTGATAAGCGCACCGCCGACCGCGAGAAGTATATTTTAGCCCAGCGTGAGCTTGCGGATGTGATTCTCTCTTGGCGAACCGTCGAGCCCCTCCAGCCGGGCGACTTTGACAGCAATCCCGCACTCTGCCTGCACCTTCAAGCGCTCAATAGCTTTGACTTCTCAGGCCTGGTGGAGCTGCTGAGTGTCGCTGGAGTCGTCATCCGCCAGTACGAGCCGTTTTTGGATGGTCGCTGGCAGGTTTTAGAGCTGGAGGGCACGATCGCCTCAACCACGCTCGCCGAGCTTGCTGCCCAGCTCATCCCCAACCCCGATGAGCTGAGCGCGAGTTTTCACTTCGAGGAAGGGCTGGAGGGCTGCGTGCAGCTTCTCTTTTTACTCTGCCTCTCATCACGCCTGAAAGTTGCCCAATGGATGACCGTACCGTCGCACTGAGTATTGTCCTACCCTGCTACAACGAAGCGGGGAACCTGCCTAAGATCTACGCCGTGCTGAGTGAGATTTTGCAAACCCAGCCCGATGTCGAGGTCTTGCTGGTCAACAATGGCTCCACAGATCGCTCAAGCGCTGTGTTTGCGGAGCTGCAAGCCACCCACACGCTCCCAATTCGCGTGGTGAGCATCCCCAAAAACCAGGGCTACGGTCACGGGATTCTCACGGGCGTCCGGGCCGCGCAGGGAGCATTTATCGCCTGGTCCCACGCCGACATGCAGACCGACCCGCGTGATATTCTCGCCGCCTACGAGAAGCTACGTCAGAGCGACGATCCCGAACGCACTCTTGTGAAAGGCCGCCGCAAGAACCGCCCGCCTTTAGATGAGTTCTTCACCTCGGGGATGGCCTGGCTCTCCAGCGCCGCACTGGGGCAGTGGCTCCACGATATCAATGCCCAGCCCAAGCTCTTTCCCAAGAGCTTCGTGTCGCTTCTCGACAAGGCTCCCACGGACTTCTCACTGGACCTGTTCTTCCTCTACGAAGCCAAGACACGCGGCTACACGCTCCTAGAGCAAGATGTCGTCTTTGGCAAGCGTGAGCATGGTGAGGCCAAGGGCGGCGGCACGATGAAGGGCAAGCTCAAGCTCATCAAGCGAACACTCACCTATATCTTCGAGCTACGCAGAACACTAAAAACAAACAATGGAAATCGTCGCACATCGCATCAACACCCTTGAGAGTCTCAAAATAGTTCCGTCGCACTTCGGTACGGAGATCGATCTGCGTGCCCGGGGCAGCGAGCTCTACCTCCACCACGATGCGTTTTGCGAGAAAGACGCCGATGCGTTTGTGGACTATCTCGACGCCTACCGCCACGGCCTGCTCGTGCTCAATATCAAAGAGGCGGGAATCGAGACCGAGGTACTGCGGCTCGTGCGGGAGCGGGGGATCGAGCGCTATTTTCTGCTCGATGTGGAGTTTCCCTATCTCTACCGCGCCAGCCGGTTGGGCGAGCGCAGTATCGCCGTGCGCTACTCAGAAGACGAGAGCATCGAGACCGCACTGACCTACAAAGAGCGCGTGGACTGGGTCTGGATCGACACCAACACCCGCCTGTCGCTGGATGCCACCGTGAAAGCACAGCTCGCTGGCCTCAAGACCTGCCTCGTCTGCCCCGAGCGCTGGGGCCGCCCACACGACATTCCGGTCTACAGAGCCCAGCTCGCCGCGCTGGATTTTACGCTAGATGCCGTCATGACCAGCCTTGCCTGTGCCCCCTTATGGCAGTAGGTTGTGCCAGAAATCCGCATCGTTGCGATCCCGCCAAAGAAACGTTAGACCGCATGCCTCAGCGACGCCTCGGTCGCGCTTGGTGTCGTCACCGATGAACCAGATATTCAGGCTGGGGGCGATCCCAAAGCGAGCCAGAGCCTCGTCCACGCCACGCGGATCGGGCTTGACGGCCCCGACTTCTTCCGCCGTAAAGAGATAGGTGACAAGATTGGCTATGTTGAGCGTCTGGAGCTTGCGGAGCTGCTGCTCAGTGGTGAAGTCCGTGATCCAAGCCGTCGGGATGCCAGAGTTCTGCCAGTGTTGGAGGCACTCTCGCACACCGGGGTCGAGCTGCATCGCCGCATGGTAGCCGTCCCAGTAGGCTTTGTAGAGTATCAATGTCTCGGTGAGCGCTGTGTGCCCCAAGCGATTCTCTAGCAGCCGCTTAAAATAGAGCAAGCGACAGTGCGCCGCGCCCGTGTCTGCGATGGCGTGCTTTGCCTGCTCCCGCGCAAGATTATAGTTCACACGAAATTCAGCTTCGTCCGAGAAATCGCTGGCAGCAAACGCGGCTCTGAGCCCGGCTTCGTGGCACGGTGCGTAGGCATAGACCGTGTTGTCAATGTCTAAAAGAATCGCGGTAGGCTGAGTGGGCATAGAGTTAGATAGTACCCAATCTCAGTGCGGTGGAAAAAGCCGTCGGAAGCCGTGAAATAAAACAATCGGCGGGAGCGTGGTCATCGCTTTCGCAATTTCCAGTGCCCCCGCTTCGGCCTTAGGATCGGTGTGTGAGTCGCGTGGAGCTGCGAATCAGCGCGTTGAGGCGAGTGTCGGTTTTGTCATGGACGCAGAAAAGGCCAATAACCGGGGCGCGCATGGCGGGGCCATTGCCTGCGGAGAAAACGCCGGAGCGCTCGGGGGAGACGCCCACCAGCAACCAGAGCTTGAGCGGTCATGATTGCATGCTCCGTATCGTCGCTGAGAAAGCCGCGTCCGAAAAAAAGTCGGTGACTGATGATTGCTCCAAAAAGCAGCACCTGGCGTTTCGGATGCAGTCCTTCCGCTGGTAATCCAATAGCATCACCGACAGCCATACCTGAAAGACAGCCTAGGAAGTTTTTACTCATAAAAATAAAAATAAGATGTAAAATAAATTATGATTGGTAGTTTTCTATAAATTTTATAGAAAAAATTATTAATGCATTTTTTTTGTAGTTTTTTTGTTTATATTATGCAACCGGGAAATTTCCGCGTGGTATGCCTGCTCATGGTTGTTTGTAATTGCTTCCCAAGTGTATTGTTTTTGCTGAAGAGCATATCCGGCATTTCCTAGGCTTTGTCGGAGATCAGAGTCTGTGAGAAGACGGATAGCACATTCCGCAATTTCAGACTCATTTTGATTCTCAATACGATAACCATTAATGCCATTCTGAACCAGCTCACGAACGGCAGGTGCTCCTCCTGCAATTACAGGAAGTCGGTTTGCCCATGCTTCCACATAGACAATTCCAAAAGCTTCAGCCTCAGATGGCATACAAAAAACACTTGCAGCCGCAAGTGCATCTGCCTTTTCTTCCTCGGAAGCTTTCCCAATATCTAATAAGGCATTTACATCAACCTCTGGAAAGGGAGGCTCAGTAGCAGGGCCAATCGCGATGAGACAGACGCTAGGGACGGCGGCTTGGATTTTTGCCATGGCCCGACAGAGGGCATGGTATCCTTTATATTGTTGCTTTCGCCCGATGAATAGCAGTAAGGGACGATTGCCAAGTTTATGTTTTTCCCGAAAATGCTCTGCGTTTCCTCCCACACTTGACACGGGGGCAATCCCTGTTAAATGAATGTTGGCATGAGTGACACCACGTTTGCGAAGATAATCACGCTCATATTCTGAACAAACGAAAACCATATCAGCCTGATCGTAAAATGCAATATCAAGTAGACTATCAGCCCATGATCCTGGATGAACAAAAGGGCTTACCGCAAAAATAGCCCGGTGCCGACGGGCCGCTCGAAGGCTTACGTGCGAGATTGCATCCCAGCCTGCCCCGACATAATGGACGATGTCTATATCGCGCGGAAGCTTGGACTCAAGACTACTGCCATAGCCTGCCTCCAGAAGCTGTAAGGCTAGTGGCTGAAGCGCAGGACGGGTATAGAGGCGAATGTTCTGTTTAAGTAGGGGGACTAGAGTAGGCCTCGTCTTAAGATACTCGATCCGCCAGTCAGGACGATCCACACCACCGGGGCCCTCGGATTCATGAAACTCAAAAATGCCTTGTGGTGTTTTGCGATCACGTAGTCGGGCAATTCCCGAGACGTTGTGCCTCTGAGCCAGATGATCGCCAAGTGCACGCGCATACGCCTCTTGTCCGCCCGTGGCGGTGCAGCAACGTGAGAAAACCAGTGTGATGTTTAGCTTGTCCTGCACTACTTACAAACCCTCCTGGAGATTGCCTCGCGAAATTGTAGCATATCATCTGGTGCAGGATTATGAGGAGAGCTTAGGGAAGGAAGGATCATGAAGAACTCAGGGCTCCCTGATGCTGCGGGCTTGATTCGTGAGCTACCGCGTATCCGCCGCTATGCACGGCAGAACGAGGAGACGGACTATCGGTTTCGGGAGTATCTCAAAGTGCGCCTGCCACTTTCGAATGCAGAGCTTGATGGGGTGGTGACGGAGCTGACCGCAGACGTGTGGGGGCAAATAGACTGCCTAACCTGCGGGAACTGTTGTAAGACCCTGCAAATCGTGGTGGACGATAGAGATATCGCTCGCCTTGCCCGGCGGCTTGGAGCTTCGGCGAAGGCTTTTACGGAGCAATATGTGGGAGTGGCTCCTGATGGGGTGAAGCACTTTCTCTCCACCCCTTGCTCGTTTTTAGGCGAGGATAATCGCTGCGCTGTCTATGACGACCGCCCGCAAGCGTGCCGCGATTTTCCGTATCTCCAAGACAGAAATTTCCGCTCACGGACACTGATGATGATCGAGAGCTGTGCGACCTGCCCGATTGTCTTTAATGTCTGGGATCGGCTGAAAAAACGCTTTCCCATTCCCGCTAAAACTAACGTAAAAAAGCCTCGGTGAGGCCCGCGTCTACCGGGAGCGACTGTCCGGTGGTGAGGGGCAGGCGCGTGGGAGAGGCGAGCAAAAACACCGCTTCGGCGACGGCCTCGGGAGTGACGCGCTTTTTGAGCAGGGTGCGCTGGGCATAGAACCCGGCGAGCTTTTCGCGGAGTGCCTCGGTTTCCTCACTCTCGTCAAAAGTGATCCCGTACTTGGCCAGCGAGGTTAAGACGCGATCCCTTGGGAACTGATGGCTGCCGGAGACCACCGATGCGGGCGAGAGAGCGTTCACGCGAATCCCGCTCGGGCCACCAGCCACGGCTAGCTCACGGACTAAGTGATTGAGCGCGGCCTTGCTCGCATCGTAGGCGAAGCTGCCTTGCTTGGCCACGACGCCGTTGGCGCTGGAGATCAGCACGACTTGGCCGCCGCTTGCCTGCTCGCGCATGACCATCATGGCTTCATCGGCAGCTAAATAACTGCCGAGCGTGTTGACATCAAAGGTCGTGCGCCACTGAGCCTCGGTGATGCGGCCTGTGTCGTCGGGCGAGAAGATCACGGCGGCGACGGCGATCAGGGTGTCAACGCCGCCGTAAGCTAATACCGCCGCGTCCATCGCGGCCCGCACCGAGGCGCGATCCGTGATATTGCACTCCACGGCGACGGCGCTCTCGCCATGGGGAGCGGCGGTCTCTTGGGCCAGCGCCAGATTAATGTCCGCACAGACCACCACCGCGCCGTCTTTCACCAGGCGATTCACGACCGCACGCCCGATCCCGCTGCCCGTTCCCACCACGACCGCCACTTGTCGCGCCAGCTCTTTCTCGGGTGGCATGCGCCTTAGCTTCGCCTCTTCTAGAAGCCAGTACTCGATCCGAAACGCCTCGCGTGGGGTTAACGACACGTAGTTTTTAATCCCTCCTCCCCGGCCCTCCTCCCAATCCTGGGAGGCAGGATTGGAGGAGGGAGAACTCTCCCCTCCTCCCAGAGTTGGGAGGAGGGGCCGGGGGAGGAGGGATGTCGCGCCTTCCATGACGTGGATGGCGTTGGTGTAGAACTCGCCTGTGATGCGGGCCTCTTGCTTGTTCTTGCCAAAGCTGAGCATCCCAACACCGGGGATCAGCACGACACTCGGCTCGGCGCTGCGTAGCGCAGGTGAGCGGGGCTCTTTGTTTTGCTCGTAGTAGGCCGCGTAGTCGGCGCGGTAGCCGGGGAGGGCAAGCCGAATCGCATCAAGTAGCTCGATAGCCGTGCCGTTTTTGGCGTCCCAGCTCACCAATAGTGGCTTGACTTTCGTGCGCACAAAGTGATCTGGGCAGCTCGTGCCTTTCTCGGCGAGCGCGGCGGCATCCGCAGAGTTCACAAAGCGCAACACGGCATCGGAGTCTGAGAAGTGCGCGAGGTTGCGGCCCCGAAGTGCGGGCAGAACAAAGCGGGCAAGCTCTCGCCGATCCGTGCGCGTCTCGGTGATTTGGCCGCCAAAGAGCGTCTCTTCATGGATGTGCTTGAGCACAAACTGCCCGATGAGATCGAGAACGCGCAGGGTGTTGAGATAACTACTTTTTGCCTCGTCGCCCCAGGTGAAGATCCCGTGCGAGCCGAGGATAATCCCATCGCAGTTCGGGTTCTCTGCGATGGCTTTCTCTAGCCAGAGACCCAGCTCGAAGCCGGGGCGCTTCCAGGGCAGCCATACTAAATGCAGGCCCGTCTCGGCGTGAAGTTGTTCGAGAAGCTCCGGCCCATTTGCCGATGCCGCCAGCGCAATGGCCCAGTCGGGATGCAGATGATCCACGTGGCGAAACGGCAGGAAGGCATGAAGTGGGGTGTCAATAGAGGCGGCACGTGGGTTGGTGCCAAAGACGCAGAGCGGGTAGAGATCCACGATTTCATCTTCGAACGCCTCGCCTCGGTAGCGTGTTTTCAGTGCCTCAAGTTTGTCTTGGTAGAGCGTCGCAAAGCCATCGCGCTGGATCGTCCCAAGGTCACCGCCGGAGCCTTTTACCCAGAGTACGGTCGCGGTCTCTCCCGTCACGGGGTCGGGCATCGGGACTTTGGCGCTGGTGTTGCCCCCGCCAAAGTTCGTCAGACGCGGGTCGGAGCCCAGTAAGTTCGAGCGGTAGCGCAGCAGCTCGGGTTCGTCGAGAGTTGTAGCGAAAGAGTCATCCCAGAGGTCAGAGAGAAGTGTCAAGGTCATGGGAGTATTCTACCTAAAAAAACGAAACGCCCCTCGCGCACAGCGCGAGGGGCGTTTAAGAGTGCTCACTTCTTTGTGGGAGCTTTTACGGGAGCTGCGGCGGCTTGTCGTGCCGCTTCTGCGGTATCGCGCTTCTGCTGCTCGGCATTGACTTTGCCCTGCTTCTGGCCTGCCTTCTTGCCCACTGACTTCGGAGATTTATCGCCCATGGTATTCACCGGGACCTTTCACCCACCGGCCACCGCTGGCATTCGGGGGTGGCCCAGTATATCCCCTATCTTAGTCTGTGTCTGAGTTCTGGAGAAAGTGTGCCACTTCGATGAAATAAGCACGAAGAGCAGGGGCGACAGGTGCGACAACCTCGGTGGCGACAAGGGCAGCTTCCATGTGCCGTAGCCAGGCATCACGGGCGGCAGGACCAATCTTGAAGGGCTGGTGGCGCATCCGCAGGCGAGGGTGGCCGCGCTTGACAGCGTAGAGAGCCGGACCACCAAAGTACTGGATCAGAAACAGGGCTAAGTTTTCGCGCTCGTCTTTGAGGTCGCTCTCGGCGGGGTACATGGGGCGCAGAAGCGCATCTTCAACCACACCATCATAAAAGGCATCCACAAGTGTTGCAAAAGCCTCAGGTGCCCCGCCATCGGTTCCCCCCAGCTTCTCCCAAGCACTCCGGTTATCTATTAGTTCCTGTGCCATAGCTCTCTCCCTATTGTACCGGCTCAGAGCCCCTAGCGTCGCTGAAGAGCCACGACTTTTTCTTGGGAGGGTTTTGGCTTCGCTTGACAGAGAGTCCCTGGCTACGGTATTTTGGCGGTGTGCTTGTACCGGGTTGGGTCTGCCCTTACTGCGGCACGGATTGTTCTCCGATTGAGGGGCCGCCGTGTGCGCACTTTTTCCTCGCGGACGGGGAGTTTGGCTGGCGCTTCGGCTCGGCGGCGGCGAAGTTACACGACGCGGCATTTTTCCGGCACCCCACTCTATTTCGCGACCTGCTCTACCACGACAACATCTGCCGCCAGCACTTGATCTTACGCCGTGCGCTCTACGACAAATCGCTAGAGGTCTACGCCTTTACGGATCGTCCTGAGGCGGCGATTGCGGCGTTTCAGACCGCCATTCGGTAATGCGCAGAACATAGATCGGCTTGCCTGTGATGCGCTGGTCTTCACCGACTTGCTCTAGAAGCGCGGCGGCTTCGGTGGCCTTAAGCCGAATGTCCGACTCGGCCTCCAAGCCTCCGGCGCCCAGCTGAGCCAGTGTCAAGAGCAGCGGTGCCTCCGGGTCTTTGAGGGCCAGAGCGGCAAGCTGGCGCTGTGCGGCGGGCACATCGAAGGTGTAGTCGTCGGGGAGGGTCACGCGGCTCTACACGCCGCTTTCGCAGCGCTTCTTGATGGCTTGCTGGGTGGCCTCCACATTGTTTTGCATGGTCTTGTGGATAATCGCGTTGATCAGCGCTCCGACGAGCGGGATTTCCAGCCGGTAGACAAGCACGGAGTCAAACTTGGTCAGCCCTGGCTCGATCTCCGTAAAGATCCAGGTACCATGGAACTCATCGAAGTCCCCGCTGATTTGCTTGAAGTTCAAGATCCCTTGATCTGGATCCCAGACATCTTCCTCGGCCCAGGTGATTCGCTTCTTGAGCTTCGGGACAATCCCCACCCACTCACTCACCACGGTTTTAAGATCGTCTGAACGAGTTAAAACGGTCACGGACTCAACATCGTCCATGAACTGCGGAAAGGCTTCATTATCACGGGCAACCATAACCGCGGTGTCGCGGCCCTTCCGAATGAGAATTGTGTTTTCAATACGTGGCATAGAGGGATTGTAGCATACTTTGCCGAATCAAAAGCCATGCAACTTTCACTCTGTGGCGCAGGACTGGGAGCGGGCAAGCTGAGCCTGCTGGAGTTTGCGGAGCTGGCAGCGCGCTCTGGCTACTCGGGAATTGACTTTGGCATCAGTAGCGCCCAGCGCCTTGCCGACGAGCTCGGAGGGGCAACGGCGCTGAGTGAGAAATTTCTCACACTGGGGGTTTCGCCGGCGACATTTGGTCTCGAAGTCGAGTGGCGCAGAGACGATGCCGCGTTTGCGAGTGGCATGGAGACTCTCGCGGAGAGAGCCGCGCTGGCCCAGCAGCTTGGCTGTGAGCGGTGCTGCACCTGGATGCCCAGCTCCACCAGCGAGGATTCTTCGCAGTGGCGCTCGCGCACGGTGGCACGCTTTCGTGAGATTGGGAAAGTCTTTGCGGACTACGGCGTGCGCTTCGGGCTAGAGTGGGTCGGGCCACATCACTTAAGGGCAGGTGGCGAGAATCAGATGGGCCCCAACCCGACCGTCTGGACAATGCCCCAGACTCTAGAGCTCATCGCGGAGATTGGGCTGAGCAATATCGGCCTGCTGGTAGACTCTTATCATTGCTACACCACGGGAGTTACGGACGCCGAGCTTGCGGCCCTCGCCGACAGCCAGATCGTGCATGTGCACATCAACGACGCCCCCAGAGGCGTGGGGCCCGAAGGCGCAAAAGACGGCCAGCGTGTTGTCCCGGGCACCGGAGAGATTGATCTGGCAAGTTTTCTCAGCGGACTGAAGCGAGCGGGCTATGGGGGCTACATTGCGTGCGAGATCCTCGCTCCTTCTCCTGTGGCCGACACGCCCGAAAGTGCTGCGACTCTAATCCGAAGCGCCCTGCGGGAGCTAGGGCTTTAGTGGCAGAGCCTAGGCTGGCGCTCGCGGGCTGTGGAACGGTCGGAGCGGTACATGCGGAGCGCCTCGTTGCGGAGGGCGGGCAGATTGTCGCCATCTGTGACCCGGATGCCGAGGCGCTCTCGCGCATGGCACGCCTACTCCCCCAGCGCCCTCTGCTCTTTCGCTCGGAGCAAGATTTGTTGGCGTCGGGCGAGGTAGATGCCATTGTTCTGTGCACGCCCCATGCCCGCCACGCCAGCCAGATCGAGGCGGCACTAGATGCAGGCGTTCACGTCCTCTGTGAGAAACCGTTTGTCACCCATCACGAGACGGGAGTGGCGCTGGTGCAGAAAGCAAGAGAGAAGAATCTTGCGCTCTTTGTCTCCTACACACGCCGCGCACGGGGTCATGCTCGGTTTCTTCAATCCGCAGTGGGCAAGATCGGGCCGGTGCGCTTTGTCTCTGTGCTACGCTGCCAGCCCTGGCTTCAGGCACACGGGCGCACGTGGCGGATGCAGGAGAGTGAGGGCGGTGGCTTTTTGCACGATGCGGGAGCGTCTGTGCTAGATCTGACCCTGCGCCTAATCCCCGAGACGGTGAGTGCGGCCTATGCCGACCTCTACCGAGCAGGCTCCGCTGCTGTGGATGTCTGTGCCTCGGTGCGCTTGCAGTTTCGGAGTGGGGCTAGAGCAGAGCTGACACTTCTGGGCGATGCCCCCGAGACCCTAGAGCGAATTTTGGTTGTGGGGGAGCGAGGGACGGCGGGCTGGTGCCAGCGTGAGGGAGCGCCTGCGGAGCTCTATCTCAAGCAAGAAGGCTCCCCACAAGAGACGCCTGACCCCGCCTTCTACCGAATCCCAACTCCCGATATCGCCTTTCTGACAGCGCTGCGCTCCGGCCGTCGCTTCGATGCCGATACCGCCTCGGATCTCTACGACGGTGCCACAGCCCTTCCCACCATTGCCCTTGTCGAGCGGCTCTACCAAGAGGCACAGTGGGGATGATATAATGCCCCCCGTAGCGATTGCTACTCGTGAGCCGGAGTGATGAAATGGTAGACATGCGCGCCTCAAAAGCGTGTGGGGCAACCCGTGCGAGTTCGAGTCTCGCCTTCGGCATGAAACCCTCCTCCCCCTGCCCCTCCTCCCAATACTGGGAGGAGGGGGGAGATTTTGATGAAGCTTCAGATTCCCCCGATTGTTTTTTACGGCATCGTCGCCGTCGTGATCTTAGCCGGACTCCAGTTGGTCACCACGCCAGGCAACCCGGACTACCATAAAAGCGGCTTTGTGGGTCAGCCTGCGGCAGAGTTCTCTGGGAAAACGGCAGAGGGCAAAGAGATTCACCTCTCGGACTACAAGGGCAAAGTCGTTGTCGTGAACTTCTGGGCGACCTGGTGTGGACCCTGCCGTGCGGAGATGCCAGGCTTTATCAAACTAGAAAAAAAGTACCGCGATAAAGAGGTCGTTTTTATCGGACTTGCGGTCAATGACGAGCTTACCAAGATCGCCAAGTACACCGCCGAGCACCAGATTCTCTGGCCCACTATCCTTGCCACGCCCGAGGTAATCGAGAGCTACGGTGGTGTGAAAGCCATTCCGACCACCTTCATCGTCTCTAAAAAGGGCACGATCGCCGCCGTCGTTGAGGGCATGGCAGAAGAAGGCCCGCTAGAGGTGGAGATCACGGGCCAGCTATGAAAACCAGAAAAGCCGTTATCACGGCAGCCGGACGCGGAACCCGCATGTTTCCCGCCACTCGCGCGATCCAAAAAGAGATGCTTCCGCTGATTGATACAGATGGATTAGTCAAGCCGACCATCCAGATGATTGCCGAGGCTTGTGTGGCCGCCGGTATTGAAGAGATCTGCATCGTTGTCGAAAACGGCGGCGGACAGGCGTTTCGCGAGCACTTCCGCGCCTTCACCGACGATGAGCGGTCTGTGTTTGCTGGAAAAGACTGGCTGTTGGCCGAGGGCGAGAAGCTGGCACGTCTGGCGGAGCGCATCTCCTACGTGGAGCAGCCGTCTCCTGAGGGCTTTGGCCATGCGGTCTACCAGGCCAAAGACTTTGCGGGCGGCGAGCCAATCTTGCTGCTTCTGGGCGACCATGTCTACACGGGTGACCCGCTGGGCCAGATGCTGGCGGCGGGAGAAGCCTCCGGTGGCTCCGTGACGGGCGTCCGTGTCGAGCCCGAGAGCGGCGTGAGTGTCACCGGCATTATCAAAGGGCAGGCAACTCAGACTCCGGGCCTCTACGAGATTCTCGCGCTGCAAGAGAAGCCGACTGTCGCCGAGGTTCAAGTCCTCAAGACCGAGGGGCTGGAAGATGATACCTATCTGGGGCACTTTGGGATTCATCTTTTCACCGCTGAGATCTTTGACTGCCTCGGGGAGCTGATCGCCACCAACACGCGGGTCAAGAACGAGTTCCAGCTCACCAGCGGCCAGGAGCTGCTCTGGAAGCGAAACCCGGCAAGCTACCGCGCTCTCTTGCTCTCCGGCGAGCGCTGGGATATTGGCCTGCCCGACGAGTACCTCAAGACGCTGGCAAAGTTTGGAAGCCTCGGCCCCCACGCGGAAGTGCTGAAGTGAGATAAGAAAAAGCACCTAGCCCGGTTCTAAAAGCCATGAAGCCAGGAGGACTCTCGCTCGACTGGAAAACCATGTCGCTCGGTCCTAAAGGTGCTCCGATAGGGCTGCATCTCTACTGCTTCCCCCCAAAAGGCACCAAGCAGGGAGACATTGGTTCCGGCTCGACCATTGCCGCATCCCCGTTTTATGTGGAGCTCTGGCGCCTTGCGCCTTTGCAGAAGGTCAATAGACGGAAATTTCCCGGCTACGCAAAAAAAGCGAAGTAGGATTCTGTCACACCCCAAGCAATAGGGGCGTTTCTTGGGGTGTGAAAAAACAAACTCTCTTTGTATTGGCCGCTCTCTCGCTGCCACTTCTCGCCACTCGGGTTCATGCGGATACCTCCGAGCTCCGCGCGCGTCTGGAAGCGCCGGGTGCCTCAACCGTGCGCCGCATGGCTCCCGTTCGAATTAGCGGCCGTGGTCGGAGCTGGGCCAATGCCACTGCGATTTCGGTGGATGCCGAGGCGGGACAGGAGCGTAAAGACGGCGTCTATCTCTACTTCCAGGACACCAAGGCCGATAACAGCGGCGAGATCTTCCTCGGAGGCCGTACCGATGCCGTCGGAATCTACACCTCGTCGGCGTATCTGGACAGCAAAGAAGTGGATGGGCTCGTCAAGTTCCTGGATGCCACGATTGCAAAGTACCGTGAGATTCAGGGCAAAGACCAAGGCCTCGTCAGCTACAGCTACGCCCTCGCTGAGGACTGCACCATTGAGATGGGCGTGGTGGGCAAGCGTCAGGAGTTCTCCCTCTACTCGTCGGGCAAGCTGCTAAGAGGCCAGTCGTTTGCCGTCGCCAACCGCCAGCTCAAAGTGACTCTGGTGGGAGTCGAGGAGTTCGAGAAGCTCCGGGACTATCTCAAGGAAAGCATTGCCTGGCAAAAGTCGGTAAAGTAGGGCATGAACGCAAAATACCTCTGGGGGCTGGTACCACTGCTGGCACTAGCCCTTCCCTTGCTGGCACAGAGCACTCCTAACCCTGTGAAAGGCTACAAGAGTGGCAAGGCACTTCTGAAACAGCCGATTAAGATGGAGAATCTCACGAATCAGCTTTGTGCCTACACGCTTCACAGAGAGATTGCAGTCAAAGAAAAAGATCCACATTTCTTTAAGTATGCCCAAGTCCATGTCAATCCAACAGGACAAGCCGCCACACAGCGCTACCAGCAGGCTCTGAAACGCTTGGAGAAAGAATGTCAGCAATATTCTAAAAAGCACCCGGCGGCTTACTCCAATGGAGAAATGCAACGCTTTGCCGATAAGCGATGGTCACATCCAGCTCCTTTTCCGGTTGGTACGGTCTTTACCAAAGAAAAATTCGATAATCCCAGAGGCA
>Ga0315904_10001162_pt1 | contig 41638 bp, 37 predicted proteins | sample LakEriMetagenome_6_FD_203529 | JGI IMG/M metagenome (GOLD analysis project Ga0315904, IMG submission 203529) | Freshwater fungal communities from buoy surface, Lake Erie, Ohio, United States - Buoy 12 MA120 | ecosystem: Environmental > Aquatic > Freshwater > Lake | place: USA: Lake Erie, Ohio... | reverse complement strand
AAGATGACTGTTACGTCATCTTGAGAGGCGTATGATGCCGCTACACTTCGATGTCCACGACGTCCAAATCTCGGGTCTCTCTGCCACTGCTTATCGGTGCGATGGGGGTGGTGTTCGGCGACGTCGGCACGAGTCCGCTCTATGCCTTCAAAGCAGTCTTCACTGCATCCGAGCTCGACCCAACTAATCTCGAGAACGTCCTTGGCGTTCTGTCACTGATCTTCTGGTCGATCACGCTCGTTGTCGGCATCAAGTACGTCGCGATTGTGCTGCGGGCCGACAACGACGGTGAAGGTGGCGTGCTCTCCTTGATGCAGCTCGTTGCAACGCGAGTGTCTTACCGCTGGTCGTCATTGGTTTTCGCCTTAGGCGTTGCAGGCTGCGCACTGTTTTTTGGTGATGGAGTGATAACGCCAGCCATTTCCGTATTGAGTGCCGTAGAGGGTCTAGAGCTCGTCGCGCCGGCGCTGCACCGCTTCATTGTACCGATCGCCGTAGTGATCCTGATCGGATTGTTCTTGGTGCAACGAAAAGGGACCGAACAGATTGGTCGCTTGTTCGGCCCAGTCATGTTGGTTTGGTTCATCTCGCTCGGTCTGCTGGGATTGGTCTCAGTGCAGCAGAACCCGCAAGTACTGGCCGCGATCAATCCGATTCACGCTGAGCACATCATTGTTCAGCATCCACTGGTTGCACTCTCGGTATTTGGTGCTGTTTTCTTGTGCGTCACGGGTGGTGAAGCCTTGTACGCCGACCTCGGCCATTTTGGACGGCCGGCGATTTCGCGCGCATTCATTTTTCTCGTGTACCCAGCTTTGCTGCTGAACTATTTCGGACAGGGTGCGTTGGTATTGCGTGACGGTAGCGCGATTGAAAGTCCGCTGTACTTGCTCGTCCCTGCGTCGCTGTTGCTACCGTTTATCGTCTTAGCAACGCTCGCTACCATCATTGCCTCGCAAGCCGTGATTTCCGGTGTGTTCTCCATTACACGCCAGTGTCTGCAAATCGATCTGCTACCGCGAATGAAGATCCAGCATTCATCGGAGGAGTCGATTGGTCAGGTTTATGTCCCCTTTATCAACTGGATGATGTGCTTCTTCACGCTAGCGCTTGTGATCGGCTTCGGTTCATCCGAGAGTTTGGCAGGCGCTTATGGTGTCGGCGTGTCGATCACCATGTTGATCGACACGGTGTTGATGGTGTTGTTCCTCGTCAGCTCCAGTCCTCGGTGGCGTCATTTGCAGATCGCACTGCTCGGGTTCATCGTGTTGATCGAGGCGGCTTATTTGTTGGGAAATCTGCAAAAAGTCGCCGCCGGCGGCTGGGTGCCCTTAGTGTTTGGTGCCAGTCTGTATTGGATCATGCGAACCTGGCAGTCCGGTCGCGACGCCATTCATGCGGTCACCAGCCGCGAAGACTATACGGAAGCCGAGTTTCGGCGCCTGCTCAACGAAGTACAGCCGCAGGTCGTCGATAAGACGGTCGTCTTTCTGACCAGCCATGCTGCTCGAATCCCGCGCACTCTGGTGCGTAATATTCAAATCAATCGCGTGCTACATGCTCGTACGATCATCATGACGATCGGCGTTGCGTCGACGCCGAGAGTCAGCGTCGGCGCTCGAACCAAGGTGACGGAACTGAGTCCGGGCTTACTGCGTGTGCATTGCACCGTCGGCTTCATGGAGACGATCAATGTGCCCACCCTGGTGCGCGACGTGCAGCGAATCTACAAGGATGTGATTCCTCAAGAAGCAACCTATGTCATCGGTCGCGACGATATCGTCACTAATGGCCGCGCTCATCTAACGCGTATTCAAAAAGCGATGTTCGCTTTCATGTCGCGCAATGCCGAGTTCGCCGGCGAACACCTCGGCATTCCGCCCCACCGCATCCAGGAGTCTGGTGGGCAGGTGGCGTTGTGAGGGCTTTCACGATTTTGTAATAAAGATGTCACGGTGGTTTCACCATCGAGTTTGATCATCTGCGCCTCGGTTTTTTCTTCGAGGCGTCTTGTGTACCAACGTAACCTTTTAAGCCCTGTAATGGGAATGCTGATCGCTGCTGCTGGCGTTATTCCAAGTACCGGCAATGCACAAGAGACCGATCAGCTCGAAGAGGTGGTGATCACCGCCATCGTCGATGCCGCCGCGCGCGCCGCCGAGCAGCAGAAAAATGCACGCGGCGTGACGAATGTCGTTTCAGCAGACACCGTGGGCCGATTTCCCGATCCGAACATCGCGGAGGCGCTGCAACGCGTAGCCGGTATCGCGATCGCGCGCGATCAGGGTGAAGGCCGTTACATCAACGTGCGCGGTGGTCCGTCAGAATTCTCGGCCGTCACTATCGACGGCGTGAGCATTTCTGCGCCGGACCCGACCACTCGCGCAATCGATCTGGATACGATCCCGTCCGATATCGTCGGTCAGTTGGAAATCAGCAAGACACTGCGCCCGGACCAGGACGCAGATTCCATCACCGGCGCAGTCAATATCAAGACGCAGTCCCCGTTTGACTACAAGGGGCTTCGTGCGCGCGCGTCCGCGGGTGGTTCCTACAACGATTTCGGCGGTACCCACGATAAGCGCGGCTCAGGTTCCATCAGCAACATCTGGGGCGATGACAACAAATTTGGACTGTTGTTCTCTGCGAGCTACTCCGAGACCGATCGCGAAGTTGATAACATCGAGACCGTCTGGGGCCGTCTGACGCGACCCGAGGGTGGATCTGTATTCGGCATCGTCGAGAACCTTTTCAAGGACTACAACACCCAGCGCGAGCGCATCGCGTTCACCGGTGCGGCTGAGTGGCGCAATGCCGACAACGATCGTTTCTTCGTTCGCGGAACCCACTCCAAGTTTACGGATGACGAGTATCGCAACCAGTTGCTCGTGCTCTGGTCAGAAGGCGTGTTGCTGCCGGGCGCAACCGATCAAACCGCGAGTTTCCGTAACATTCGTGTAGCCAAGCAGATTCGCCACCGTATTCAGCAAAACCAGATCACCACCGTTGAGGTTGGTAGCGAGAAATCGTTTGGTGATCTCGTAGTTGACGCTTCGTTGTCGTTAGCGGACACGGAACAAACCTATCCGCGTCGCGACGAGCTTCTGTTCCGAACCTCGGCGCTCGGCACCGCGACGGCACCGTTGTCCTACGATTACCGTAACAGCACGCTCGAACCGGCGATTTCGTTGTTTACTTCCAACCAGCACCTCACACCGAGCAATTTCTCGTTCCGCGAGAATGCGTATCGTACGAGTACGACGGCTGAGGAAACCCAAGCGCTCACCATCAACGCGCGACTGCCAGTGACCGTAGGCGGTGGTGAGGGGCAGTTCAAGTTCGGCTTGAAGTTGAAGGATGGCGAGCGTCAGGCGGACGAAAACCGTTTTCGCGATCGTGCATCGACTGCGGCACCGTCCTCGCCGCTGTCCGCTCTGTTGACAAGCACGCCTAGCAAAAACTATGGCTACGATCTTGGCTTCAAGATCGACCCAGCGCTGGCAGACGCTTATTTCGACACGACCAAAAAAACCTCGCCGCCCCGTGTTGAGCAGTCGGCAACCGCGGACTACCAAGCCGACGAGCAGATCTTGTCGGGTTATGCGATGTGGGATCTCGACTACGATCGCCTAGGTGTTTTGGCTGGCGTTCGCGTCGAGAAGACTGAGACCACCGGCTCAGCACCGGTGTTCGATGCGCGTACGAGCACGATTCGATCACGTACCGATACCCGCTCCTACACGGATGTTTTCCCGGGAGTGACTTTGCGTTATGAGCTTAGCGATGGCCTGATCGGTCGCGCGGCGCTCACTCGTGGCATGACGCGCCCAAACTTCACGGATATCGTTCCGCGCGCACTGGAGACTCAGGAAGGCTCGGCGCTGGTTGTTTCTCTCGGTAATCCCGACCTGAAGCCGACGTTGTCAAACAATCTTGACGTATCCGTCGAGTATTATTTCGACAAGATGGGCTTGTTGTCGGCGAGCGCTTTCTACAAGGATCTCAAGGACTACAACTACACCTTGCGTAGCGCTGGCACGTACATCGGTCAAGCTGCGACTTTGGTCACGCCAGAGAACGCCGACGGTTCCCTTTCGGGTGTCGAGTTCGCTTGGCAGCAACAATTCACGGCTTTACCGGGCTGGATGTCAGGCTTCGGCGTGTTCGCGAATCTGACGCTGGTCGACGCTGAAATCGATGTGGGTCGCACCTACGCAGGACGCTCCAAGTTCCCGCTGCCCGGCCAGTCGGAGACGGTCTCGAACTTTGCGCTGTTCTACGAGCACGGCCCGATCAGCATTCGTCTGAGCTATACCGACCGCGGTGATTACCTGAATGAGATCAATGCCGAGGACGGTGAGCTGGATCTCTACTGGGAAGGGCGCGATCAGCTCGATTTGACGGCCAGCTATGAGTTCAACAAGAACTTCGAGATGTTCGCTGAAGCCAAGAATCTCACCAATACGGCCGGTATCCGTTACTACGGTAATCGCAGCCGCGTATACGAGTACGAGAAGTTTGGCTACAGCGTGTTCGTCGGAGCGCGCGTCAAGTTGTAGTCGATTTTTGATGGCACAATGCCACCTCGGATACGTCATCGTCTCTGAGGTTGGCATGCTGCGTACTACATCGATCGATCGACGCCGGTTCTTGCAGTTCAGCGGTGCGACCGGCACAGTATTGGCGCTCGCTTTTTCGGCGGAAGGGCTGATCGTCAACGCGGATGCGGCCGAAGCGCCCCGCGACTTCGTGCCGAACGGGTACCTGCACATCTCGGCGAGCGGAATCGTTCTGTTTGCACCTAACCCCGAGATCGGCCAGGGCGTCAAAACCGCACTGCCGATGATCGTTGCCGAAGAGCTCGATGCTGATTGGGAAGACATCGAGGTTCGTCAGGCTGTCATCGACGCCGCTCGCTATGGCTCGCAGGCCGCCGGTGGGTCGACCTCCGTTCCCCGTGCTTGGGAGCCGCTGCGTCGTGCGGGCGCCACCGCGCGCACAATGCTGACTTCTGCTGCTGCGAGTCGCTGGCAGGTGCCGGTATCTGAGTGTGTCACCCGCGGTGATAGTGCCGTACATCACCTGGCGACCCAACGACGTTTGACGTATCGCGAGTTGGCTGCGGATGCCACTGCCTTGCCCGTGCCCGCGACCGAGCAGGTCGTTCTCAAATCTGCCAACGAGCGACGCTTGTTGAAACGACGTATCGGCGGTGTCGACAACCGTAAAGTCGTCACCGGCCAGACGTTGTTTGCGAGCGACGTCTATCTGCCCGATATGGCTTATGCGCTCTACGTGAAATGTCCGGCCGTGGGCGGGTTGGTCGCGAATGCGAACCTTGAAGAGTTGAAGCGTGAGCCCGGCGTAATCGACGCGTTCATCCTCGAGGGTAATGGTGATATCGTCGAGTTGCAGCCCGGGGTGGCGATCGTTGCGACTTCGACCTTTGCGGCGCTCAAGGCACGCCGGAAGTTGCGAGTCGAGTGGAATGAGGTTAACGCAGCAAAAGACGACTGGACGACAAGCAGTGCTCAATCTTTGAGTATGGCTAAACTCGACGGTTCGGAAGTCGTCGCAGAGCGGGGGGATTTCGCGCAGAGCCTTGCCGACGCATCTCGTCGGATCGAGGCGACTTATCAGTACGCATTCGTCTCGCATGCGCAGCTTGAGCCGCAGGTCTGTGTGGCACGCATGACGGCCGAGGGCGGTTGTGAGCTCTGGCCGCCGAGTCAAACACCGCAACGGGCACAGAAGAACGTCGCCAACGTGTTGAAGGTCGACGAATCGAAGGTCACGATTCATCCGGTGCGAGTGGGCGGTGGCTTCGGCCGTCGTCTGATGAACGACTACGCTTGCGAGGCGGCTGCCATCGCGCAGCGACTCGGTCGCCCCGTGAAGCTGCAATGGACCCGCGAAGATGACATGACCCACGACTTCGTTCGTGCCGGCGGCACGATCGGCTTGCGTGCCGCTATCGACGCCGAAGGGCGCGCGAGCGGATGGCAGCAGCATCTCGTCACTTTCACACGCGATGGTCAGAAGCCGGTACTCGGCGGTGATTTACGAGCGCAGGAAGACTTCTCCCAACTGATACCGAACTTTCGTTACACGCGCACTCAATTACCGTGGGGTTCACCCACAGGTTTCTGGCGTGCACCCGGGGCCAGTGTGTTCGCTTTCCCGCTGCAGAGTTTCCTGCATGAGATGTCAGTTGCCGCAGGACGGGATCATCTCGACTTCCTGCTCGAGATCTTGGGTGAGTCACGCTGGCTGACACCTGGCAATCGCAATACCTTGCATACGGGACGGGCCGCCGGTGTGCTGAAACTCGCGGCTGAGAAGAGCGGCTGGAAAACTCCGCTACCCAAAGGTCGTGCGCGCGGCTTGGCCTTCTATTTCAGTCACACAGCCCATGTGGCCGAGGTGGCTGAGGTCAGTGTGAGCGACGATAAGGCCATCACGGTGCACTCGGTGACCGTGGTGTGCGACGTCGGCCCAATCGTGAATCTGAGTGGTGCCGAATCCCAATGTCAGGGCTCGGTGATCGATGGTTTGAGCGCCATGCTCGAGCAAAAACTCGACTATCGCAACGGACGCGTGGCGCAGACCAACTTCGATCGGTATCGATTGCTGCGGATGGGTCTCGATCCGCGTATCGACGTGCATTTCATCGAGAGTGATTTTGCACCGAGTGGTCTCGGCGAGCCCGCGCTGCCACCTGTGGCACCTGCCGTCTGCAACGCCGTCTTCAGCGCGAGCGGTCAACGCATTCGTCGTTTGCCGATCAGCGACGAGGGTTATCGATTTACCAAGGGATAACTTTGCCGTCGTAATTGATTGCAGCGCTGTTGTTCTCCAGCGTCATGCCGTCAATGACTTTGATCATGCCGTTGACGCTTTCGGTCGGTGTGATGCCGCGCCCCTGAAATCCCGAGGCGCGCAGCAGATCCGTTTCGACCATGCCCGGTGCGATGATGCCGACTATGATGCCTTGATCACGCCAGTCCGCCGCTAGTGAGCGAAACACGATGTTGAGGGCTGCTTTGCTCGCTCGATAAGCGTAGAAGCCGCCGCGCCGAGTCACCATGGCGGAGGATCCGAGTCCACTCGACATGCCAAACACCTTCTTTTGCGTGCTCGCCGCGAGATGGGGTTTGAACGCCTCCGCCATCTTCAGCGCACCGTACGTATTGGCATTGATGACATACAAAAATTCACTCTGATCGAGATTACCGACGGTTTGCTTGGGCACATCACCCAAGGTGCCTGCGTTGTTGATCAGGATATCAATCGGCTTGCCCTGATATTTCTTGGCCAGCGCCTCGATTGCAGCGACGTCAGTGACATCGAGAGCCTCGATGGTGACATTCGGATACCGTGACGCCAGTGCGGTTAGTTCCTTCGCTTCGGTCGGTCGACGTGCGGTGGCGATCACCGTGGCGCCACGCTCGGCGTATTGCTTCACGAATTCGAGGCCGATACCCCGGTTGGTTCCCGTGATGAGAACGGTCTCGGCGAGCGCCGACGTGATCGACAGTGCTGCGAGCAATGCACCGATGATGATTTTCATGGATATCAACCCTTCAGTGGCGAAGCCTTCAGATCGTAGGCATCGGCACCCGTGATCCGAACTTTGGCGAAATCGCCGACCACGAGATGGCCGCCCCGCGCCACACGGACGATGCCGTCGATTTCCGGCGCATCGCCACGCGAACGTGCGATGGCGGTGTTACCTTCTATGGCATCGACCAAAACCGTCTCTTCACGACCAATACGAGTCGCCAGTCGTCGCGCACTAATTTCTTGCGCGACTTGCATAAAGCGCTCGAGCCGCTCTTCTTGAACTTCGACGGGCACATGAGTTGCCACGTCGTTGGCTCTGGCGCCCTCGACGGGTGAATATTTGAATGCACCAACGCGATCGAGCTGCGCTTCTTCCAGCCATTGCAGCAGCTCTTCGAATTCGGCTTCCGTCTCACCCGGGAAGCCAACGATGAACGTGCTGCGTAAAGTCAGATCCGGACATTTACGACGCCAAGCATGAATGCGGTCAAGCGTATTCACGGCGTGGGCGGGGCGACGCATACGCTTGAGCACGCTCGGGCTGCCATGCTGGAACGGAATGTCGAGATAGGGAAGCACGCGACCTTCGGCCATCAGCGCGATAACATCGTCGACATGCGGATAAGGGTAGACGTAATGCATACGTACCCACACGCCAAGTGAGCCGAGTCCTTGGGCGAGATCAAGGAAGCGCGTTTCCCAAGATTGATCACGCCACTCCGCTTTGGCGTATCGGATATCCGAGCCGTACGCGCTCGTATCCTGCGAGATTACCAATAATTCTTTGACACCTGAGCGAACCAGTTTTTCAGCTTCTCTGAAAACCTCGTCGATACGACGACTCGCGAGTTTGCCGCGCAGATCCGGAATGATGCAGAAGCTACACTTGTTGTTGCAGCCCTCGGAAATCTTGAGATACGCATAATGCTTCGGAGTTAGACGAACACCTTGCGCAGGGACTAGATCGACGAATGGATCATGTAGCGGCGGCAGATGTTCATGCACTGCTGAGAGCACATCGTCGTAGGCATGTGGACCTGTGACCTTCAGAACGCTTGGGTGTTTCTCGAGAATGCGTTGCGGGTTCGCACCGAGACAGCCGGTGACTACCACTTTGCCGTTCTGTTCGAGCGCTTCACCGATCGCATCGAGTGACTCGTCGATTGCAGAGTCGATGAATCCGCAGGTGTTGACGACCACAAGATCCGCCGATTCGTAATCAGGCGCGACGACATAACCTTCGGCACGAAGTTGAGTGAGGATGCGTTCGGAGTCCACGAGTGCTTTGGGGCAACCGAGACTGACGAAACCGATTTTCGGGGTATTCCCGTGGATGTTTTTGGCAGGCACAGGCCATTTTACCGCCTCGTGGCCAGGCTTGTCCGCAGTCTGGACGAGGCTGCCATGGTTCTTTGGTGCGAGCGAGTGCTCAGGCTGAATACCCACCGTGAAAGCAGCAAGCATCGGCATCGTGGGTGGCGGAATCGGCGGTTTGTCCGTCGCGTTGGCGTTGCAACGCGCGGGCTTCAAGCCAGTCGTGCTCGAGCAAGCCCCTCATCTAGCCGAAGTGGGCGCAGGTCTTTCATTGAGTCCGACGGCGGCACATGCGCTCAATCATCTCGGCTTGCATCAGACGCTGGCAGAGAAGGCCTATCACCCGGAAGACCAGTGCGTCCGTCACTACCAGGACGCTCGTCCGCTCGTATGGATCAATCGCGGCGCACGGTTGCAAGAGCTCTACGGCGAGCGTTACTACCTCATCCATCGCGCCGATCTGCACGATGCCTTGGCTGCCGAAGTGCGGCGGCATGATCCTGCCGCCATCGAACTTGATCGGCGCTGCGTCGCCATCGAATCGACGAGTGCCGGTGTACGAGTCGATTTCGCCGATGGCACTCGGCGCAGTTTCGATGCGCTGATTGGTGCCGATGGGTCACGCTCGATCGTACGCCATCAAATTTTTGGTGCACTCGAGCCACAATATACGGGCTACATCGCATGGCGCGGCCTCGTGCCCATGGAGCGCGTACCCCAGGAAATTTTGCAGCCGGCTTCGGGCGTATTCGTGGGGCCTGGGCACCTCGTAAATCGCTATCCGGTTCGCAATAGGGAATTGCTGAACTTCGTCGCGTTCGCCGAGCGAAAAGAGTGGGCCGAGGAAGGCTGGTCGATTCGATCGAGCGTTGAAGAGCTTTTGGAAGAGTTCCGCGATTGGACGCCGTGGGTCACCCGCTTTATGGAGCAGGTGCCACCGGAGCAATTGTTCAAATGGGGCTTGTTCGATCGTGAACCTTTGAACCAATGGTCGAAGGGTCGCGTGACGCTGCTAGGCGATGCGGCGCACCCCGTGCTGCCCTTCCTAGGGCACGGCGCGGTACTTGCCATCGAGGATGCTGTGGTGCTCGCACGCGCTTTCGTGGAGTCCGATTCCATCGAAGAAGCCTATGTTCGTTACGAGACCGGTCGCCGCGAGCGAGCGGCCTTCGTAGTGCAGGAGTCTCGTCGGGCGGGCAAAATGTTCCACGCGCCGGATACCGATACGTACAAAGAGCGCACCAAAGGCAAGGCTGCGGATGAGGGTTTGGGACTCTTTGCTTATAATCCGGTCACACAACCGATATGAGCACCACCCCTGAGACTTTGCCGCCGCTTGCGCGGCGATCTGATGCTGCCTATCTCGACTTCGTCGAGGGGCTGCGCGAATTCATTTTGGGTAAAGGCGCCGATTTCGAAGAACGACTGAACAGCGCGCTCGAGCAGCGCTCTTCGAATCGTGGTCGTCCGTGGGGCGACGTCGAGGAGATTCGCGAGTTCGTCCACTCTTTGCCGCTTGGCCGTTTGCGAGATCGGCTGGCTCGCAGCCAGCAGGAAATGAAATGGCATGCGATCGAACGCAGCTTCGATGAGCAGCGTGCGCAACTGACGGCCGAGCTCACCAAGTGGGATGGGCGTGGCCCCGGTCGCTTGCTGCTCGACCCTGCATTCGAGCATCCTGCCTACACCAACGTACATTTCCACTTGCAGCCAGACGGTTATTACAAGGACGAGCTGTCGGGCTTTCTCTATCACTACGGTACGAAAGTATTTTTCCGTGGTGATAACGACAAAGACGAATTGCACGCCAAGTTGGTCGGTACCGTGCCGGCGCCGAGTGACGGCAAGGCCAACCGCATTCTCGATCTCGCCTGCTCGATCGGGCAGAGCAGCACTGCGTTTCATCGTCGTTACCCCGAGGCGGAAGTCTGGGGTATCGATCATTCGGCTCCGATGTTGCGTGTGGCGCATCGGCGCGCGGCGATGCAGGGCGATGCCGTCAATTTCGCGCAACGACTCGTCGAGCGCACGGGCTTTCCGGACGCTCATTTCGACGTAACCTTCGCGTTCATCCTGTTTCACGAATTGCCGCTTCGCATCATTCACGAAACCGTGCGTGAGGCCGCTAGGGTCACGCGTCGTGGGGGCATCTTTGCGATTTACGATTTCACCGGCACGGAAGGTAAGTCGCCCTACCAGCGGTATCACCGCTGGTTCGATGCTCGCCACAATGGCGAACCATATTCGCAGGATTTCTGCGACTGCCAGCTCGGCGATATTTTGGCGGCAAATGGATTCCAGGTAGCGGCGGCGCCGCTCGCAAAACGAGCCGGTGGCACGGGCTACATGCAGCATTGGTTCGCGACCCGTGTCTGATCGGGTGCAGACCCCCGAGGGCGGTACGCCCATCGTCGGCGATGATCCGGTTTATCTAAATGATCCGATCCAAGATGCCACCGTGCGCATGTTGCTCGAGCTGGCGGCGCAAGTCTGGATCGAGCGCGAGCGCCGACTGACACTCGAGTCATTGCTCGAGAGTAAAGGTATCGTCGCTCACGACGAGATCGAGCGCCACGTTCCCGACGCCGTCTTGACCGCTCGTCTGAAAGATGAGCGAGCTCGGTTCCTCGAAGACATATTCAAAGAATTGCGGCGCGTACCGCTCGATCAATAGCACTATTTCTTGCTATCCCAGCTTGCCTTGTTGCTCGATGACGGCGGCAGGCGGCCGCAGTGCAGGCCGGCATCGACCATCAGCACTTCACCGGTGATGACACTGGCGCCTTCGAGAAACCAGACGAGGGCTTCGGCGATCTGCTCTGCCGTTGGTACCGTCTTGAGCGGGACCATCGCTGCGGCATTCACCAGGAAATCCTGATATTGCTCTGGCGTCATGCCGCCTTGCAGCCAGCGCGTCTGGATCGCGCCCGGCGCAATGGCATTGATACGAATTTCAGGACCCAGCACCAGCGAGAGCGATTGCGTCATCATATTAAGCGCGGCTTTGCTCGCTGCATAAGCCATCGATGAGGCGATGCCCGTGACGCCACCGATGGAAGAGTTATTGACGATAGCGCCGCGCCCTTGTTTCTTCATTTGCGGCGTGACCGCCCGAACCATCTGATAAGCACCGACGACGTTCACCTTGTAGATCGCGAGAAAGTCGTCCGCTGATAATCCGTCGAGGTTTTCGTAAGGATTGAATTTGGTCTTGGCGGCGTTATTGATCAGGTAGTCGATGCGCCCCCACTTTTCGATGGCAGCAGCCGCCATGCCTTGGCAGGCGGCATCGTCGGCCACATCACCTTGGAAGATGATCGTCTCGGCACCTTTGGCCTCGCACTGCTTTGCGGTTTCGCGCGCCTCAGCCTCACTGCGGGTGTAGTTGACGACGACGTGACAGCCGCGCTCGGCCAACATGATTGCTGCCGCAGCACCGACTCCCGTGGCCGATCCGGTGACGATGGCAACTTTGCGGGTGGATTCGGACACGGGGCGTACTCCTGCGGGTGATTCGAGTGCGTGATCATGCGGTGTACGCCGCCGCCGTGGCGGTGGCATGGCCTTGTCTGTCCGACCTAGGGACATGGCGAGTCGGTAGTGCAGCTTGGGCTGGTGCAGGATAGTGGCCGGGCGGTAGGCTCACCGCTCGGGGATCAACTCAAGAGGGGTCATCATGGCGTTCAAGGACATGCGCGAATATCTCGCGCTGCTCGAGCAAGAGGGTCAACTGAAGCACATCGACGTTCCGTTCGATGGGCGCCGCGGGACCAACGAGCTGCAGTCGTTGATGAACTACATCTGCGCCAAAGACGGACCGGCCTTGATGCTCAACAACGTCGATGCCGTGAATACCAAAGGCATCCCGATTCTGTTCAATCCCTTCGGTACCCGTGAGCGCACGGCGATGACCATCGGTTTTCGCGATTGGCGTGAAGCCAAGCTCTATCACTCGGAAGTGCTCGCTGACCCTGCGCGTTGGCATGCGCCGGTGGTGATCGATAAATCGAAAGCGCCGTGCAAGGACGTGATCATCAAAGGCGATGATGTGTCGCTCGATAAACAGTTGCCACACGTTTGGTTTGGTAAAGAAGGTCCCGCTTACATCACAAACGCGATGACGTTCTCCAAGGATCCGGAGACCGGCGGTCGTAATTGTGGTTGGTATCGCTTCACGCAGTTTCTCGATGCGACGCATCCCCAAGGTGGCACTTATCCGCCCGAGCGAGCGAAACGCGATCTGGCGGCATTTTATTGGTGGAATCCGCCGTTCTCCGATATTGGTCGACACACTTTCAAAGCCTCGCAGATGGGCAAGCGCTTGGAAGTAGCGATCGCGGGCGTTTGTGACCCTGCCTTGCATTTGGCTTCGGCGACCGGTGTGCCGTTCAACGTTGACGAAACGGCTTTCGCAGGCGGACTGCGTGGGTCACCGGTCGAGATGGTGCGTTGCGAGACGGTCGATCTCGAAGTGCCCGCGCACGCCGAATGGGTGCTCGAAGGCGAGGTCATTACCGATGAGCTCGAGGCCATTGGTTGGCACTCGAACCCCGTCGGTTATTACGATCGGGTCCAAGTGTTTCCGATGGTGCGTATCAAGTGTCTCTCTTATCGAAAAAATCCGATATGGCATGCCACCATGGAAATGGTGCCGCCGTTTGATCACAACTACATCGCCTTGCTGCCGGTCGAAGGTGAAGTGCTCTCGGATCTGCGCAAGAAGATTCCCGAGGTGCATGACGTCGCCGTCACGCCGAACATGTGCTACGTGGTGCAGTTGTCGGTCGATGGCTGGCAAAAACCCCATCCGAACTTCGGCAAATATGTGATTCACGCCGTCTGGGGCTCTGCCGGTCGCTGGGGTCGTACGGCCAAACTTGTGATCGTCGTCGGGCCTGATGTCGACCCATACGATCTCAAGCAAGTCGAGTGGGCGATGATGACCCGCTGGCAGCCAGTCAAAGATTCCATCATTCAGCCTGATGGTATCCCCATGATTCTTGACCCGTCTTGCGAGAAGTCGGCTCAGTTTGGTGCCTTCCGTTCGGATCAGATGGGTATCGACGCGACAATCAAGATTCCCGAGCGATTCACGGAATATCCAGAAGTGTCGAAAGCCGACCCCGAGCAGGTTGCGGCAATCGCACGAAAATTGGCGGGTATCGTTTGACGAAGGAACGCTTCGGGCGCGATTACTACCAGCGCTTTTATCGAAATGCGCGCAGCTCCGTCACCTCGCAGGCCGAGATGACGGCGCGCGCTAATTTGATCGCAGCCTACGTCAAACACATCGACTGTCCGGTCGGGAGTGTTCTCGATGCGGGCTGCGGCCTGGGCTTGATGCGTACCGCCTTGTTGCGTGCATTGCCTGGCGCGACTTATGTCGGCTTGGAGTACAGCGAGTATCTTTGTCAAAAATACGGCTGGCTGAATGGCAGCATCGCAGATTATCGGCCGCGCCAGCCTTTTGATTTGGTCGTTTGCTACGACGTACTGCAATATCTTGATGACGAATCTGCAGCGAAAGCGATGCGGAATTTCGCGAATCTTTGCCGCGGCGTATTGTTCTTCAGCGCATTGACGCGCCGCGACTGGCGCGAGAACGCCGATCAGCGTCGCACGGACCCCGCTGTCACCATGCGCACGGCCGAGTGGTATCGCAGCCGTTTACGGCGACACTTCCGACACATCGGCGCCGGCTTCTGGATTCGCCGCGGGGCGCCGCTCGTGACCTGGGAACTGGAGAGCGTTTAGAGCAGCGCACCCGACGCGTCGGGTTGATTACCCCGGGCGATATTTTTCGGCTCATGCCCAGCAGGTGGGATCAGCTTGTACATTACCGGCGTGACGAGTCGCGCCAGCAGTGTCGAGGTGATCAAGCCACCAATGATTACCCAGGCCATGGGCGAATAGAGTCCGATGTTCTGTACGGCAAGCGGTAGCAGACCGCCGATCGCCGTCGCCGACGTGAGCAAAATTGGCAGGAAGCGAATCTCACCGGCTTGCTCGATGGCTTCATCAAGCGGCACGCCTTCTTCCCGTAACTGATTTGTGAAGTCGACCAGGAGGATCGAGTTTTTGATCTCGATGCCGATCAAGGCGATGAAGCCGATAGCGGCTGTGAACGAGATATCGTTATTGGTAATCAGCAGCATCAACATGCCACCGAAGACGCCGAGCGGCACGACCGTCAGCACGATCAAGGTCGAACGGAAGCTGCCGAACTCGAGCACCAAGATAGCGAAAATGCCGAAGATAGCGACGATGATGGCCGTACCGATTCCGCCGAAAGCGTCGGCTCCGGCCTCGGCGTCGCCGCCGAGCACGTACCGATAACCGCGAGGCCATTCGAGTTCATCGAGCTGCTTGACGACGTCGGCGGTGACCTTAGCGATGTTTTCGCCACGTGAGACCTCTGCATTCACCGTGACCGCTCGCTCGCGCAGGTAACGCGATACCAACACCGGCGCCGGTTCAAACTGAACTGAGGCAACTTGGTCGAGCGGTACGAGCTCTCCGGTGACCGACATTGCGCGCGCGGATTCCAGTGCCTCGTAGTCGGCGCGTCGATCTAGCGGGGTACGCACCACGATTGGATACTGCTCACCGTTCTCATCTTTGAACGTGCCGCCCGGTAGACCCGAGATCGCCAATCTCGCAGCGCGGTCGATTTCAACCGCCGGAATGCCGAGCAATGCTGCTTTTTGGGTATCCGATTGGAGTGCGATGTTCGTTCGCGGGAATTTCAGCGGATTTCGAACGTCACGGGTTCCAGGGGTTTTCTCGAGCACTGTCTCGATCTCGCGTGCAAGTTGATCGAGAACTTCCAGATCTGGCCCCACGATGCGGATCGCAACCGGCGCAGATACCGGAGGACCATTGACAAATTCTTTGACAGAAATTCTTGCGCCTGGGTATTGATCGAGACGAGTGCGAAGTCCATCCAGCAGATCAGGCGTTTTCCTTGTGCTGTATGACTCGAGAGTGACGAATATTTCGCCATAGCCCGCTGACTCGTTGCGCTGAATGTGGTTGTAATAGATCTGTGGATTACCACGGCCGAGATTGGTGAAGACGGATTGCACGCCCGGTAGCTTGTCGAGCTCTGCCTCAACGAAACGAAGAGCGCGGTCGGTCTCGGCGAGGCTCGTCCCCGTCGGGGTATCGACCTGCACGAGGAATTGCGGCGTATCCGCCTTGGGAAACAAACTTGAGCCGAGCACCGGCGCGAGCAGGAAAGATAGCAACAAAGAACCACCGATCGCGGTGGCTACGGTCGCCTTGGGTCTGGCGAGACAGTAATGCAGTGCCGGTCGGTAATAACGATGAATCGCATCCATGATGCGCTGTAGCAGTCGATTCGAATGACCGACGTCCTCGTCACGCAACATGCGAGACGCGAGAAATGGAATGATGAAAAGCGCGATCAGCAGCGAGCCGACGACGGTGGCGACGACCGCCGTGGGGAGTACTCGGATGAATTTGCCGGCTGTTCCGGGTAGGGCCATCAATGGCAGAAAGGCAAAAATCAACGTAGCGGTACAACCAAGTACGGCAAGCATGATTTGGCGCGTGCCAAGAATGGCCGCTCGAGTTCGATCGTAACCTAGCCGCACGTGACGCGAGATGTTCTCGACCGCCACGATGGAGTCATCGACCAACAAACCGAGAGCGACCACGAAACCGGCGATCGACAGCTGATTGAGCGAGTAGCCCAAAAAGTGCAGCACGGCGATACCGAACGCCAACGATAACGGAATCGAAATCATCACGATGCCAGCGGCACGCAGACCCAGCGGCAGTAGGGTGATCAACACGAGGGCGATGGCGATGCTGAAGTCGATGTACAAACGATCGAGACGAGATTCGACATTGCGTGACTGATCGAAACCGAGCTCCAATGTCACTCTCTTCGGCAAGCCTGCTTGATATCGATCAACGGCTTCCCCTAGGGCTTTGCGAACCTTGAGGATGTTCTGTCCTTCTTTCATGTTCGCAGTGACAAATACGGCGCGCTGTCCGTTGTATCGACCGACGTGACCCCATTGGCCTTCAGCCCAGCGCACTTCGGCCACATCGCGTATGCGAACGATACGACCGTCGATGGAGCTCACCACCGTATTACGCACTTCGTCGAGAGTCTCGTAGGCACCCGTGCTTTTGACGGTGAAGCTGCGCGAGCCGACGTCGATGATGCCTGCGGGGATATTCGCATTTTCGCTATCGAGTGCCTGTATGACCCGTGCTGCGTTGAGCTTGAGGTCGGCGAGTCGATCGAGATTGACCTCGACGCGCAACTCGCGCGGTGGATAGGCCCAGCTTTCGGAGGTGCGAATGCCGGGTACAGCCTTTAATACGTCTTTCAGTGCGCGTGCATGGTCTTCGAGTTCTCGGTAGGGAGCCTCCGTCGAGACCAAGGCATATTGAACGATGTTGACGAGTCCCGGGCTGAACTTGCGAATGCTGATTTCACGAAGTTCGGCTGGCAGATTAGGTCGAAGAGTGTTGACCTCACGTAATACTTCTTCGTATTTCTTGTCGGCATCGGCGTAGGCTTCGAATTCGACTATCGTGAACGAAACGCCATCAGCGATCACCGTTTCGAGTTGTCGAACGTCGTCGAGTTCAGCGAGGCGGTCTTCGAGTGGCTTCGCTACCAGACGCTCGAGATCTTTGGGGTCGGCACCTGGCATGATCGCTGCGATGTCGAAACCGGAGATACGAAACGAAGGATCCTCTTCGCGCGGCACCGAGATGAACGCGTAAATGCCCATCGCCACGAGACAGAGAAAAGCCACCAGAGTGAACTGATAGCGTCTGATCGGAAACTCGAGTATCGACACGGCGCGCCCCTAGTTGGCTTCGGTTGTAACAGGGCTGATGCGTTCGCCGTCGACGAGATAGAGCGCGCCTTCCGTGACGAGCGTGGTACCGATGGCAAGTCCACTCGAGAGCGCGACGGTGTCGCCTTCAATGAAGGCCACCTTCACCTCGCGTTTGCGCGCCACCGTGCCGTCCACGACGAATACTTGAGCGATATCTCCATCACCTTCAACAAGTGCAGCAATGGGTATGTAAGTCAGGCTCGAGGTACTCGCGGCCGCGGGCGTGATTTGCAACTTGGCGACGAAACCGGTCGCCAGTTTGGTATCTGCAGAGACTTCGAACTGCACTTCGATCGGGAACAGCCCGTTGCGCGGATCTGCCGCAGCCGATACCTCGAGCACCTTGCCCGTGAAAACGCGCCCGGGATATGAATCGAGACGAATCTCCGCTCGATCTCCCACGTTGATGCGAACAAGATCGCGATCCGACACGGCTGCGCGCACGATATGACCGCGCTCGCTGCTGCCTAGGACGATGATGGGCTGCCCCGGCGGAATGAGTTCGCGCTCCTCGGCCAATTGACGCAGGATCACGCCGTCGCGGGGTGCCACGATGGTCGACTGACCGAGATTGAAGCGAGCCGCATCGCGTGCAGCGGCCGTGATGGCCGCCTGCGTACGCAGGTTTTGCAAAGCTTCCAGACTGATCACCTGATCCGCATGCAAACGTTCGCCGCGCTCCAGATCGCGAGCCGCCTTGTCTGCCACTTGCTTGGCTTGCTGGAACTGCGCATTGATTTCCGTGAGTTCGAGTTCTGCGAGGAGCTGGCCTTGCTTGACGGACTGCCCCTCCTGCACGGTGATCCGACGGATGATGCCGCCCGTCTTGAACGATAAGCGCATCTCGTCGCGTGCCGCGACGATGCCATTGGTCCTCAGGCTCGCGATGGCGGGGCCGCTCGACGCGATACCCGTACGCACCGGTGTACCCTGATCGGCAGTGGGGTCCGATGGCGCAGCGCCACAGGCACTCAAGAAGAGAACCAGCATTAACGGCGTTAGATATTTCACGAGCGAGGGGCTCCAGTGGCGTAATCGAGGTCGGCTTGTCGTGCGAGTAATTCGAAACGCACGGCATTCAGATTCAACTCAGCGGCGGTGAGGCTGGTGCGCGCATCCAAAAACTCGACCTGACTGATCACGCCTTCGTCGCGTTTGCGACCCGCGATACGAAAGGCAGCGCGGGCGGCAGCGGCGCGCGCTTCAGCCACGTTCAGTGAGGCTTCACTCGTCTGCAATCGATCGAGTGCCTGTTGCACTTCGAGTGCGATCTGTTGCGCGAGCTGCACTCGTTGCGTTTCGATTTGGCGCAGGGCGAGCTTGGCTTCGCGCTCTTCCGCACGACGCGCGCCGCCATCGAACAGTGTCCAGTTCAGCAGCAGGGAGACCGTGGCGTAATTGCGGCCGCGTCCGAATTCGTATTTCTCACCCTGAGTGCCACCATCGACGGCGAGACCGAGCGAAGGAAGCCGCGCCGCGCGAGCGATGGCCACGCGCGATTCCACCGCTTTGACGTTGCCCTCGAATTGGCCGACGTCGGGTCGTTGCGTGAGAGCGAGTGAGCGCAGTTGTTCGAGATCAATGGAGGCGCGCGCGAGCTCACCGTCGATGGTGGCATCGTCGAGCGTCATATCGAGCGGTCGATTCAACAAAAAATTCAGGTAGCTGCGCGCTTGATCGCGCAGTTGCCGGGTCTCGGTCAGTTGCTGCTCGACGGTGAGCAATTCGGCGCGGGCACGCAGCACCTGATCCTCGGTGATCGTGCCGTTACGAAACAGCGATTCGTTGATGCGCAGATTTTCTTGCAGCAGGGCTCGACTGGCGGCGACGATGTCGCTACTGCGGCTGGCGCGTAGCCAGTCGAGGTATCCGACCGCCACATCCCGCCGCAGACGCTGTTCGAGGGCAAGCCTCGCGTAGCTCGTCGCTTCCATCACGGCTCGCTGTGCACGTACGGCTGCCGGGATCGCCGGGGCGAACAGGGGCTGGCGTAGGCTGATCCGCGAGTCTTGCTCGCGTTCTCGCTGCAGGAGGAAGCGCGGGTCCTCGATGCTGCCGAAGCGCGGCGCCTTGCCGTCGGCGAGCAAGAGTTCATTCAGGGTCGCATAGACCGGGTTGAAGGCGGCCCCGAGCGGCAGCGACACCTCGCGGCCGCCCTCGGCACGGGTATAGCGGGCGCTCAGGTTGGCTTCCGGAAAGAAGCGCGCCCGGGCGGCATCGAGCAAAGCTTGGCTCCGCTCGACTTCGAGACCAGCCGCTTGTAGCGCGAGATTCGAGCGCAGGGCTTCGGCCACATAGGCATCTAGCATCTCGGCGACCGTCCGCTCAGCCGGAACCGGCAAGGTGGCTGCCGCCTCGAGGGTCGGCCCGGCGATCGAACCCGCCGCTGCGCCGGCGCTGCCGGCTGCGGTCATTAGCAGTGCGACGCAGAGGCGCGAGGTCCGATTCCTCATGACCGAAGCACCGACGGACTTGCGATAGCCCGGGCCGCAAAGACGAAGCCCTGTTCGATGAGTTCGAGTTGGCTCACCCCCGCTGACTCGAGGCTGCCCGACTTGTGTTGGGTGAGCTGCAGCACCCCGTGCATCAGACCCCAGAGGGTCAAACCGAGGAGTGCCGACGGCCCGGCATCGGGGCGGATGGAGCCATCGGCTTTGCCACGCTCGATGGCCTCGACGAGGATGTTTTGCAGCTCATCGCCTGCCTTCAGTGAGATGTCGAGCGAGGGGTCATCGGCGATCGGTGTGTGGGCTTCGACCTGTGCCAGCGCATCGAACAGGGTGGGGTGGTCGGAGGCAAAGCGGACGTAGGCTCGACCGCAGGCCTCGACTTGTTTGTAGCCCTGGGCCTCCGCAGCAACCGCCGCCGTGAACCGCTCGCGTAACACCTCGAGCGCCCGGACGCACAGGCCGATCAACAGGTCGTGCTTGTCCTTGAAGTAGACGTAGACGAGGGCGCGCGACAGCCGGGCCTTACGGGCGACCTGCTCCATCGTCATGGCTTCGAAACCCACGACTCCGGCGACTTCCGCCGCGGCCTCAAGGATCTCCAGTCGGCGACGTTCCTTTTCTTCGAGACGGCGTTCGGCGAGGTAGCTCATGCGGCGAATCTGCCGCGTCATTGACATTCTGTCAATGAATATACGAGCGTTTTATCTTTGGATTATTGTTTCAATTTGATGGCGATCGGAGCGGCGAGGTCTGGGCTTACAACATGGGCAGCCAGAAATGCAGCAACCAAAACACGATCATGCCACCCGCGATTGTTCCAATAATGCTACGAGTGATAGAGAAAACGACGATACCGATGCACCCAGCGATCAATTTGTGATTGTTAACATCGATGCTGAGCTGTCCTTCGATGAAGGCGAGATCGGCGGCAACGATCGCCGCGAGGGCGCAGGCAGGCGCAAAGCGCAGCGCCGCCTCGACCACGGGAGGAAACTGAACCCGTGCGCCGAGCACGAACAAGCTCGAGCGGGTGATGAAGGTGGCGGCGGTGACCCCGAGGATCGCAAGCCAGACATAGGGGTCGATGGTGCCCAACAGGTCCGTCATGAGGGTGTTCTCTCCGAGGCGTCACGCTTCCTCGACTGACGGTCCTTCGACTGATGGTCGACGAAGAGCGCGACCGCGATACCAACGACCACCCCACAGAGCAACCCGAGACGCAGCGGCAGAGAGTGTGCGAGCACGGCGACAACCGCTGCCGCGACCGCCCCGGCGAACGCCGGCCACTGGCGGCAGAGGGGGACGAGCAGCGCCACGAGGGCGAGGGTGCCGGCGAGTTCGAGCCCCCAACTGGCGGGGATGGCCGACGCCGCGAAGATGCCGATCAGGGAGGACACCTGCCAGATGACCCAGTTGGCGAGCGCCCCGCCGGTGTAATAGGCAACCTTGTGCGGATGGTTCGGCTCCTGCTGGAGCAGGGTCGTGAAGCGTACGAACATGATGTCGCCGACGATGTAGCCGAGCCACAGGCGACGCCCCGCCGTCAGGTGCGTGAAGTGTGGGCGCAGCAGTGCCGTGTACACCACGAACCGAAGGTTGACGATGATCGCCGTGAGCGTCACGAGCCAAAGGGGGGCTAGAGTTGCGATCAGGGGCATCGCTGCCAACTGGGCGCTACCGGCATAGGCGAGCAGGCTCAGGATCGTGGCATCGAGTGTGCTGAGACCCGACTTGACCATGGCGACGCCAGTGACCAAACCCCAGGCGAAGATGCCGGGGCTGAGCGGCAGCAACTCCCGCGCACCGCGCAGGGCCGCGTCTCGGCGTGACGACTCAGACAAGATCGATGGCGTGGGCTTTGAGATCGGCGAGGGCGATGAGCTCGAGGGCCCGCCGATGGGTGGCCTTCAACAACACTTTCGGTGCCTTGCCCGCCTGCAAGGCTTCTAGCCAACGGGCGGCGCACAGACACCAGCGATCACCAGGCTTCAGGCCGGGGAAGCCGTAAGCGGGTTGAGGCGTGGAAAGATCGTTGCCGCGCGAGCGCGAAAATTCGAGAAACTCGGCGGTCATGACCGCGCAGACGGTGTGCGATCCAGTATCCCGAGACTCGGTTTCACAGCAGCCGCTGCGGAACCAACCGGTCTTGGGCGCGAGGCTGCACGGTGTGAGCGGCTCGCCGTACACATTCACTTGAGGGTTGTCGCCACCGCCGCTTCCGTCCATGGGGGGCAAGGGTACCGCATGGCCCTTATACTCGCTCGTTGTGAATGAGAATCTGTCACCGTCGCTGCGCCCGCTGTCGGCCTTGCCGCTTGGCGAGCGCTCAGTCGTCGAGGCCATCACCGATTCGGCCCTGCTCTCGCGCCGCTTGTTGGAGATCGGTTGCATCGAAGGGGCGGCCGTCGAGGTGGTCGCGGTCATGTGGCCGGGGCAGGATCCGCTCGCGGTGCGTATCGGCGGTTCCACGTTTGCGCTGCGTCGACAAGAAGCCGATTTGGTGATGGTGAGATGAGGGTCGCGCTCATAGGCTTGCCGAACTGTGGCAAGACCGCCTTGTTCAATCGCTTGACCGGCAGTCGCCAGAAGGTCGCTAACTACCCCGGTGTCACCGTCGAGCGTAAAGAAGGCGTCTTCGCAGATGCGAAAGGCGCGCGTCATCAATTGCTCGATCTCCCCGGTCTATACAGTTTCAAGCCGACGACACTCGATGAAGCCATCACGCGCGATGTGGCGCTTGGTCGTCTATCTGGCGAGCTACGTCCTGAGTTGATCGTGCTCGTAGCCGACGCGACGCACTTGTCGCTTTCTTTGCGTCTGGCTCTCGAGGCACGTCGTCTCGGGTTGCCGATGATTCTGGCGATCAATCGCAGCGATATCGCCAGACGCCGAGGATTTCAGCTCGACCTTGCCGCGTTATCGCGCGAGCTCGGGATTCCGGTCGTCGAGACCGTCGCGACCAGAACCGGTGGGGCAGACGCCTTAGTGAGTGTGCTCGAACAGCATGCTTGGACGAGGCCAGGCTCGGTCGAGTGGCAAGAGCCGACAGCTGCCGATGTCATCGCCGCGCATCGTGAGGTCGCACGACTTTTGGAGGTCGCCCATCATCAGGAGCCCGCGCGTAGCGCCACGGTCGCTACCGCTGATCGGCTGTTGCTGCATCCTATCTTTGGGATGTTGTCGTTGGCAGTCATCCTGTTTCTCGTGTTTCAAGCGGTATTCAGCTGGGCAAGCTTGCCGATGGACATGATCGATGCCGGCGTCGCGAGACTAGGTGGGTTACTGGCAACGCAGATTCCTGACGGGCCTTTGCGCAGTTTGCTCATCGATGGCGTCATAGCCGGCATAGGCAGCGTTGTGGTCTTCTTGCCGCAGATCCTGATCCTGTTTGCTTTCATCCTCGTACTCGAGGACAGCGGGTACCTGCCACGCGCGGCCTATCTGCTCGATCGACTCATGGGTAGCGTGGGCCTATCCGGTCGAGCCTTCATTCCACTGCTCTCGTCGTTTGCTTGCGCGATTCCCGGGATCATGGCGACTCGCACCATTCCGAGTATTCGCGATCGCATCGCAACGATCATGGTTGCGCCTTTGATGACCTGTTCGGCGCGCTTGCCGGTTTATGCTCTTTTGATCGCGGCGTTCATCCCTGATCGCGCGGTCGGCATCTTCAATCTGCAGGGTCTAGTGCTGTTTGGTCTGTATTTCGCCGGCATTATCTCTGCGCTGCTTGTTGCTTACGTGATCAAGCGTTGGCAAGGGGCGAGCGACCAACACCTGCTGATGCTGGAACTGCCGGACTACCAATGGCCAAACCCACTGAATTTACTCGTGGGTCTCTATGACCGAACGCGCATATTTCTCGAGCGGGTCGGCGGCATCATTCTCGCCATGGTCGTTCTGTTGTGGTTTCTATCGACGTATCCGGCGCCACCATTGGGAGCTACGGCGCCGGCGATCGAATACAGTTTTGCCGGTCAAATCGGCAAGGCGCTCGCAGTAGTGCTCGAACCCATTGGCTTCAACTGGCAGATCGCGATCGCGCTCGTACCTGGTTTGGCTGCGCGCGAAATCGCCGTCGGTGCTCTCGGCACGGTCTATGCTCTCTCCGGTAGCGAAGAGGCGGTCACCGGTGCGCTCGCCACCACGATCTCGACCGAGTGGAGCTTGGCGACGGCGCTGGCGTTGTTGGCCTGGTACGTGTTTGCACCGCAGTGTCTTGCCACCTTGGCTGTGGTCAAGCGCGAGACGGGCGGTTGGCGTCATCCGTTGACGATGGCGGTCTATCTGTTCGCACTGGCTTACTTGGCCGCATTCGTAACGTATCGTCTCACGCTGATTTTGATGGGAGCTTGAGTCGCATGTGGCAGAACCTCGTCGTGATCTTAGCTGTCAGCGTTGCCGCTTTATATGTATTTTGGTCGCTCGCACCGAGAGTGGTTCGAGAGTGGGTAGCGACTCGCTGCGGTGGGCGCGTGACTTGGCTTGCACGACGTGTCGATCAGGGCGGCTGTGCTGAATGTGCGGCAAGCAACAAAACGAGGTCATTGCGATGAAGTTGCTTCTACGCTGGATGATATTGGTGGTCGGGCTAATCGCGACTGCCGGTTTTGCGCAAACGCCCGCGATCACGATCACTGATGACGTTGGCAAAACGATTTCTTTGGCTAAAAAGCCAGTTCGCATCGTGAGTCTGTCGCCCGGTGCGACAGAGCTTCTCTTTGCAGCGGGCGCGGGAGATCGAGTTGTCGGCACTGTCATCGGTGCCGATGCTCCGGAGGCTGCCAAGAAAATAGAGCGACTGGGCGATGCTAATGCGCTCAAATATGAGCGATTGAAAGCGCTCAAGCCGGATATGATCGTGATCTGGCGTGACATGACCCACGAGCTCGTACTCGAGAGCCTGCAAAAATTGCGCTTGCCGATTTATCAGGTGAGCTTGCGAAATTTCGACGACATGCCACGCTCGATCAGAAGACTCGGTCAACTGGCTGGCACTGAGTCGGTGGCAGAGGTGACGGCAAAACAAATTGAGGGGCGCATCGCTGCGCTACCAAAACGACCGGTCGCCAAGGTGACTGCGGCGGCTCCCGAACTGTTCTTCATGATGTGGGACGTGCCACTCTATACAGTGGGCAGCCGACATCTGATGAACGATGCAATCTTGCGTTGCGGTGCACGTAATATCTTCGATGATATCGACTTTCCGGCACCGATCGTCGAGTTCGAAGAAATCAAGAAGCGCAATCCAGATGTGATCCTGATGGGTGCACCGCCCATTACTTCGCGCGATTGGCGTGAGCGCTGGAGCCAGTTTCCGGCGGTGACGGCGGTAGCTGCGCGGCAGGTGATTAATTTCGTCGATATTCGCCTCACCCGTATGGGGCCCACGGCCATCGATGCCGTGCCGGCTCTTTGCGAGCAACTGAAACCCATGCGCAAAGGAGCGCTGCGTCGATGAACACACTACGCCTCATCTTCGCGACATTACTGATCGTAGCGACGAGTGCACTGGCTCAAGCCGACGATATCGATGCCATCGATCGGCTTTCGCCGAGTCAGTTCGAGTCGTTTGCCGACGATCTCGTGGCGGCTCTCAGTTACAAGTCGAGCTCATCCGCAGAGCCACTCGGCGTACTCGGCTTCGACCTAGGGCTCGGCGTGTCACTGGTTCGACTCGAGAATGCCGAATCTTGGGGTGTTGCGACGGGAAGTACCACTGAGTATTTGCCCATCCCGAAGGTGTCACTATCGAAGGGTCTGCCGTTCGATGTCGATCTCGGTGCGTTCGTCGCAGCGGTACCGGGTAGCAATATTTTGGTCTACGGCGGCCAGGTGCAGTACGCACTGATGGCCGGCAACCCGGTGTTGCCTGCGGTTGCTGTGCGCGGAGGCATCACGCGGCTGTCCGGTGTCGAGCAACTGGCACTTGAAACGCGCAGTGTCGAACTCGTCGTCTCCAAGGGCTTGTTCGCGTTCACTCCTTATGCGGGCATCGGCCGCGTGTGGGGAGATGTCACGCCGAATTCGACAGCAGCTGCCACATTGCAGACGTTGTCGCCGACGCTGGATCGGATTTTCGCCGGACTGCAGTTCGGGCTCGTCATCGGCAGTCTTTCTATCGAGGTCGACAAGACTGGCGATGCGCTCGGAGCATCGACCAAGCTCGGTTTGCGGTTTTAACTCGCTATGTCCGGGCTCAATCGCGGTTTGGGATTGTGGGCGGGCATTGCCGTCAACGTAGCCAACGTCATTGGCACCGGTGTCTTTCTCAAGACGCGGGTCATGACCTGCAACGTCGACGATCCAATGATCGTCATGGCCGTGTGGCTTGCGGCCGGTCTGTTGTCGCTGCTCGGTGCATTCTGCTACGCCGAACTAGCTTCGATGATGCCGGCGGCGGGTGGTGACTACGTCTTTCTGCGACGCGCCTATGGCAAGCCGACGAGTTTTCTCTATGGCTGGACCGTCTTCGCGATTATGAAGACCGGCTCTCAGGCAGCACTTGCCGTAGGTTTTGCCATCTTCATGAACGCGGCGCTCGGCGGGGTGCTCGATCAAGCATGGCTGACGCTACCTCTCGGTGACGGTATTTCTTTTACGGGACTCACCGTAGTAGCGCTGTCGGCATTGTGGCTTGTCACGTTGTTCAACTGCGCTTCCGTCTCCACCACAGGCAGTGCCGCGACGGTGCTCACGGTGATGAAAGTGCTGACCGTGCTCGCCGTCGGTATCGGTGCGTTCATGTTCGGTCAGGGTGATCTGTCGCATCTTTCCGGTTCAGCGAGCGGTGGTAGTTGTGAAGGCGTGCAAGCGAGTGCAATGGGCGGTATCGCTGGTATCGGTGCTGCCATGCTCGGTGCCTTGTGGGCGTACGACGGCTGGAATAACGTCGCGCCGCTTTGTGGTGAGGTGAAAGATCCACAGCGCAATTTGCCACGCATGTTCATCTGGGGAACGCTACTCGTGATCGCGCTCTACGTTGGCGTCAACGCAGCTTACTTCTACGTTCTCTCGCCACAGGAGATCGCGAGCGTTTCGGCGACGTCCTCCGTCGCCACCGAGGTGCTGAAGACATTCGCCGGGCCCGCCGCCGTGACCTTCATGGCTGCTGCACTGATGCTCTCGTCCTTAGGGTCGTTGCACGCATCAGTGCTCGCCAATTCGCGCGTGCCTTACGCGATGGCGAGCGATGGGATGTTCTTCAAGCCCTTGGCTAAGGTATCCGAGCGCACTCGGGTGCCCGTCAATGCGGTGCTCGCTCAAGCCGGGTGGGCGAGCGTGCTCACGCTCTCGGGCACTTACGACACCCTGACCGATTCGGTGGTATTCGCCTCCTGTCTTTTCTATGCCTTGAGTGCCGCCGCGGTCATCCTGTTCCGACGCACCGAGCCGGATCTGCCGCGCCCGTTCAAGACTTGGGGATATCCGTTTACCCCGATTGTGTTCGTGCTCGTTTCAGCAGCGTTGTTGATCAGCGCCCTCGTCGCCACGCCGAAGCAGGCACTGCTCGGAATTGGTGTGATCCTGCTCGGTGTTCCGCTGTACTTCTACTGGAACCGAAATCGATCCTGAAAAAGAACCGATTTTTAATATCTACTTTTTCTTGAAAAGAAAAGGCGATTTCTTTGTACTGATAGGGGTGTCGATGGTGTGAGAATACGCCGGGTTTTTTCACCATGGTTCGACAATGCGGAAGGCACCCTTCCCACAACCGCTGAAGAATGTCGTGCACGTTCCAGCTTTGCTCTTGGCTGCGAGACACGGTCCGTTGACGGTAGGTGATCTGGTCTTGCTGTTCCGCTTATACGGTTTTGGCGGCGAGAGCGCATGCAAAAAGCTGGTACATCGCCTCTCGACATTGGCGCTGCTGAAGGTAGAGGGTGGCAAGAGCAGTGACGGACGCGAGAAGCTCGTCAGCGTGACACCCGAGGCGCTGCGAATCCTAGGGGATTTTCGCCATCTACTGGATCAACTCGATTCGAAGCACTGACTCCGTAGTGCCAGCCGTCGACGTTAGTCCCTGAAGTTGTCGAACGACAGCGGCCGATCGAATTCCTGCTTGCGGAGCAAGGCGATGGCATCCTGCAGGTCATCGCGCTGTTTACCTGTGACGCGAACCTTCTCGCCGTGGATCGCGCCTTGCACCTTCAGTTTCGACTCTTTGAGCAGCTTGACGATCTTCTTGCCGCATTCCTGATCAATGCCGTGGCGCAGTGCCACATCTTGCCTTGCTTCGGCCAGATTCGTTTGCGCATCTTTCAAGTCGATACACGAGACGTCGATGCCTCGCTTGGTGAGTTTCAACTTGAGAATGTCCAGCATTTGCTTGAGTTGAAATTCTACCTGCGCCTTCATCTGCACGACGAATTCCTTTTCCTTGAATTCGTACTTACACCCGGTGTCTTTGAAGTCGAAGCGCTGTGACAGTTCGCGGTTGGCCTGATCGATGGCGTTGGCGAGCTCGTGACGATCGATTTCCGAGACGACGTCGAAAGAGGGCATGCTTTTATCCTCGGAAAGTAGGGCTTAAGCCGCCGGTGGTGCTGCCTCGGCGAGCAGCATGTCTACCGTTTTCTCGAATTCATCGACGAGCTTTTCGTAGTGCACGCCGGTAGCAGGACCCGAAAAACCGGTGTGGATCTTGCGTACCTTGCCGCTGCGATCAACGAAGATCGTGGTTGGGAACGCAAAAACCCCGTTCAGTTGCGGCAGCTTTGATGCTGCGTCGTCTTTGTCGGAGATGCCGGCGATCAACGTGGTGTACTCGATCTTGTAGCGATCGCGGAATCGGTAGACGGCTTCAGCCGCCTGCGGGAAATCGCCGAACTGTTCGAACATCAGTGAGACAACTTCGAACCCTTGCGATCGCTTGCGTCGGTGCAGATCTGCAAGGAAAGCCGCTTCGTCGTGGCAATTCGGACACCAGCTGCCCGCTAGTGCAACGACGATCACTTTGCCTCGAAAGAACGAGTTGTTCAGAGAAATCGAGCTGCCGCCAAGATCTGGAAATGTGAAGTCGAGTTTTTCTGCGCCTCCGACCAAGGCGGTCTTTTCGGCGGCGTTGCCGAGCGAGGCAGTCTCATCGCGCTTACCAGTGAACTTTTCGGTATGTGCCGTGCCCGACCAGAACTGACCCTCGAGCGAACCGTCTTCTTTGACGGTCGCGTGATACAGAAAGACATGCCCGCCGTCGAACTTGGATAAGCGCAGTTGGTCGCCGCGCAGTTCGCCTGCAATGAATCGATGGTCACCCGTCGGCGTCATCACCGTGCCGGTGACGATGGCGTCACGTTGTTTGAATTCGGCGACCGCTGGATAGGTTTTATCGCCATCCACAAATTGCCACGCCCATCGGCCGGTGAGTTCCGCCGCCGGGGCTGTGAGCGACTCTTTTGGCGCCGTGAAACGCCAATCTTCGCCGTATTTTGCCGTAAGTGGGATGACCTGCGGTTTGCCGCCGCTTTTGATCATCGTGAGCGTGCCTTCGAGTGAATCTTCTTTGAATGATGCCTCGATGCGATTCTCGTAGCCCGGCATGCGCAGTGTGATCCGCCCGCCCTCGATCTTGATTTCGTCGATTCGCACTCGATCATCGCCGTTGATGAGAATGGCATGACGACGACCTTGATCGGTCGCAAATTCGAGACCAAACGGCAATTCACCGCCTGGCACTTGCAATACGGCACGCCACAGACCATCACGAGGGGCATCGACAGCGCCACCGCCGCCACTACAGCCGAGGATGCCAAGTGCGAGCAGACCGGGGAAAGCCCTTAAGGGGTGAAACGGCTTGATGTTCATGCGCCAATTATAGGTAATGCGTTACGTTAGGATGCAGATATGGATGCGCTCTCCCCCGAATTTTGGCCTCTAGTGTTCGTCGGTTTCCTGGCGCAATTGATCGATGGCGCCATGGGGATGGCCTACGGCGTATCCGCAAGCGCGTTTCTCACGACGATGGGGCATCCACCTGCGTTCGTCAGTGCGACAGTCCACGCTGCTGAAGTCGTGACCACCGGTGCATCGGGCCTCTCGCATGCGTGGTTTCGGAATCTCGACCGCAGCATTTTCATCAAGCTCGTGTTGCCGGGCATGGTCGGTGGTGCGGCGGGCGCTTATTTGCTGAGCTCTCTCGATGGGAATCTGCTGCGCCCGTTCGTCTTTGCCTATCTTCTCGTCATGGGCGTGCTTTTGTTGCGTCGTGCCTCGCGTCGCACCGAACCCGAACTCGCGCGCGCACCGAGTCACGCGCTCGGCGGTGCGGCAGGCTTTCTCGACGCCATCGGCGGTGGCGGATGGGGGATGGTCACGACGCCATCGCTGATCGCGCGTGGCGTGCCACCCCGCTATGCGGTCGGAACGTCGAATGCCGCCGAGTTTTTCGTGACGCTCGCCATCTCGATCACCTTTTTGTTCACATTCGATTGGCGTCGTTTCGACTTGGTCATCGCGCTATTGGGCGGCGGAGTCATCGCGGCGCCTTTCGGCGCGTGGATCGCCAAGCACGTTCCTCCGCGTATCGCCATGACCGCCATCGGTCTGATGGTGATGGGGTTATCCGCCTACGGACTTTTCAACTGGTGGTTATCGAATCACACTTGAGCGGCAGTTCTTGACGCCTGTTTGGCCTGACAGCGATACTCCGATGCGTATGTTCGCTGCCTCGCAAACCAAATTGATTGCCCGCCGCTGGTGGGGTTGGCGCCGCTCCTGACGGAGAGGGCGCGGGGCGCTGTCGACCTAAAAATCCAAAGAGGATGAGCCACCCGAACCCATCTCCGGACACAGCCGGGATGGGTTTTTGCGTTTATGAAACCACCATTCGACATAGCCGGTGATCTGGATACGCCCGTATCGGCGTTCCTGAAGCTGCGCGCCTTCAACCCGACTTTCTTGCTTGAGAGCGTGGAGGGGGGCGAACGACTTGCGCGCTATTCCTTCATTGGTTTCGGCGACACGAATTTCGCCATTCGTCTCGTTGCCGATGGCTTTAAGCAGGGAACTCAGTCGCTGTCTGTGCCGCGCGACCAGCAAGAGTTGCTGGCTGCATTGCGACTCGCGCTCTCGAAAGCACCACGACCGACCGCTCCTGGGGCGGGTCCCGACTTTCCCTTAGCGGGCGGCTTGGTGGGCTACGCGTCTTACGATGTCGTTCGATTCTTTGAACGCTTGCCGCCGTTTACACCCGATCCAGCCGGCGTGCCAGATTTGCACTACGTTGCACCGGGTTCATTACTCGTATTCGATCATTTGACTCGCGGTATCGCCTTGCTGCATTCGGGCAGTGAGGCTGAACGCCAATCTTTGCGTCGTGAAATCATTCTCGCGCTGCGCGGGGGTGTTCCGTTGCCAACCGCGCGCGGGAAGTTCAGTGCGCCGGTAGCTTCGATGTCGCAGAGCGAATTTCTGGGCAAGGTGGGCCGCACGCAGGAGTACATCGCTGCAGGCGATGTCTACCAACTCGTGTTGTCAGTGCGTTTCGCAGGGCGACACGATGTCGATCCGTTTGAAGCCTATCGTGCACTGCGCCTTATCAACCCGTCGCCGTATATGTATTACTGCGCTCTCGGCGACATCACTGTCGTCGGCTCTTCGCCCGAAGCGTTGGTGAAACTCTCGCATGGACAAGCGCAGTTGCGACCGATCGCAGGAACCCGACCGCGATCGGCAGATGATGTCATCGATCGCGAGCGCGAAGTCGATCTGCTCGCCGATCCCAAAGAAAACGCCGAGCACGTGATGCTCGTTGACTTGGCGCGTAATGATTTGGGGCGCGTTGCCAAGGCTGGCAGCGTGCATGTGGCACCCTATAAATCCATCGAGCGTTATAGTCACGTCATGCATATGGTGAGTGGTGTGCGCGGTGAGCTCGCGCCGGGCCGTGATGCATTCGATCTGTTTGCCGCTGCGTTCCCCGCCGGCACGCTAGTCGGCGCACCGAAGGTACGTGCGATGGAGATCATTGACGAGCTCGAGCCGGTCAGGCGCGGGCTATACGGCGGCACCGTCGGTTATTTTGGCGCTCAAGGCGATATGGATCAGGCCATCACCATACGAACGCTCGTATTTCGTGGTGATGAGTATTCCTATCAGGCAGGCGCCGGCATCGTCGCAGATAGTCAGCCCCAGAGTGAATACGATGAAGTAATCGCCAAGAGCAGCTCCGCTGCGCGCGCGCTCGCTATGGCAGCGGAGGGTCTGTGATCATGACTGCGCCGCGCTTGCTGCTGATCGACAACTACGATTCCTTTACCTACAACCTCGTGCAGGCGTTTCTCGTTCTGGGTGCCGAGGTCGACGTGCGTCGCAACGATGCCGTGACTATTGAAGAGGCGCTCGCGAGTGCTCCGAGCCACGTCTGCATTTCGCCGGGTCCGGGCACGCCGTACGATGCGGGCGTCTCGATGGAGATGATCCGGGCCTTCGCTGGAAAAGTTCCGATTTTCGGAGTGTGTCTCGGACATCAGTCGATCGTCGAGGTTTTCGGTGGCAAGGTGGTCCGTGCCGGCCGCTTGATGCACGGCAAAACATCCAAGATCACGCACGATAGTTTAGGTTTATTCGATGGCCTTCCCAACCCTTGTGAGATCGGCCGTTATCATTCTTTGATTGCACAACCGGAAAGTCTTCCGCCCCACTTGCAAGTCACCGCACAGACTGCCGAGGGAGAAATCATGGGTGTGCGACATCGTGAGCTCATGGTCGAGGGCGTGCAGTTCCATCCCGAGAGCGTTCTCACGCCGGATGGGCCTCGATTGATGCAAAATTTCCTTCTGCAGAGCGGGGGGCAGCGTGACTGAATTTGCCACAGAGAGATCTGTCAAAGAAATGCTCGAGCACGTTCTCGATAGTCATCATCTGAGCGAGCAAGAGAGTGCAAAGCTACTCAGAGCCTTGACGGATCCGTCCTTGGCACCGGCTGTCGCCGGTGCCGTTCTGGCTGGCCTTCGAGCCAAGGGCGTTGTGGCTGCCGAGTTGCGCGGCTTCGCGGCTGCCATGCGTGAGTTGGCTCGCAAGCCCAAAGTGGATGTCGATCTACAGCATCGCGCTATCGACATCGTGGGCACGGGCGGTGACGCCTCTGGCAGCGTCAATATTTCGACCGGTACTTCGTTGCTCGTAGCTGCTTGTGGTGTCCCGGTCATCAAGCATGGAAATCGGTCTATCTCGAGTCGCAGTGGAAGTGCCGATGTGCTCGAAGCCCTCGGTTTACCCCTGCCGCTCGATGAGCAGCGTGCCGGCGATTGTTTGCGCGCGACAGGATTCTCTTTCCTTTTTGCGCCGCATTACCACCCGGCAATGAAGGCGATCGCACCGATCCGACAGGCGCTCGGTATTCGCACGATCTTCAATGTGCTTGGACCCCTGACCAACCCGGCGACACCGCCGTTTCAACTCGTCGGTGCCTATAGCGAGCCAATGGCCGAGCTCATGGCGGCGACTCTCGCCGGTTTGCCAGGTTTGACGCGCGCTTTCGTCGTACACGGAGCGCTCGGTTGGGATGAGCCGACCACGGCAGGCCCTTTTGTGTTGTTCGACGTACGACCCGGCGTCGTGACGCGCAGTATTCGAAGTCCCGCCGATTACGGGATGCGTATCTGCGAGCCATCCGAGCTTGCAGGTGGTGAGGCGGCCAGCAACGCCGCCGCTTTGCGTGCCGTCTTCGAAGGGCGCGACGTTGGCGCGCATCGCGACACCTTGTTGATGGGTGCTGCATTGGCACTCGAGTGTGCCGGAGTCGTGACAAGTCCGATGGAAGGCGTCTTGCGAGCCGCTGCCGTTATCGAGAACGGTGCCGCGAAGCAGATGTTGCAGCACTTGGCGGAGTTTGGACGTGGCTGAGGACTTTCTCGCCACGATGGCGGCCAGCAGTCGACGTCGTGTCGAGGCGGCCAAAGTTCAGCTGTCGCAGTCGGAGCTCACGGCGTCACTCGTGGATCTGCCAGCACCGCCCGCTTTGCAACTCTCCGAGCGAGGCTTCGATGTGATCGCCGAGATGAAGTTACGCTCACCGGCGCTCGGGCAGCTCGCTAACACTAACGATGACTCTGCTGACGCACGGATCCGCGCCTACGTACAAGGCGGTGCCGCAGCGATTTCCGTGCTCACCGAACCTGATCGCTTCGATGGTTCACTCGATCATCTTCGAGCCGCGTCTGCACTGCGTGTGGTTCGGCAGTCGACAGATGGACGAGCGCGGCGCATTCCGACTATGCGCAAGGATTTTTTGGTCGATCCTTATCAAGTTCTGGAGGCGCGGGCGGCGGGCGCTGGCGGAGTGTTGTTGATCGTACGGATGCTCGACGATCACAGCTTGAGCTTGCTCTGTGAAACGGCGCTCTCTCAGCAGCTTTTCGTATTGATCGAGACGTTTGATCGTGCCGATATCGAGCGTGCTGAACGATTGATTGATCGTTTTCGATCCGCAAGCACTTTGTTGCTGATCGGGATTAACAGCCGCGATCTCGTCAGTCTGCAAGTCGTACCGGATCGATTGGAGACCTTGGTGTCCGAGTTGCCGACATCCGTGCCCCGCGTGGCCGAGAGTGGGGTGGTCACGACGGCAGATGCTGCGCGTATGGCGAGAGTCGGCTACGACTTGGCTTTGATCGGTGGTGCTTTGATGCAAGCGGCAGACCCCGCGGCGCATCTGGCAGCGATGTTGGATGCGGCTCGTTCGGCTGCCGAGCAGCGCCGCTCTGCAGCGCGGGCTTGAAGATGATGACGCCGGTGTGGATCAAGGTGTGTGGCTTGACGGACGCAACGGCGGTTTCGGTCGCTCTGGAGCAGCAAGTCGATGCGATCGGCTTCGTTTTCGCGCCCTCACCGCGCGAACTGAGCATCGATCAAGCACTGCGTTTGGCAGAACCCGCGCGGCGCAAAGCGTTGTGCGTGGCGGTCACCTTGCACCCCTCCGAAGTGCTCGTCTCGACACTGCTTCAGGAGTTTCAACCGGATTTATTACAGTTGGATTGGGCGGATCTCGCATCGCTGCCACCGCTCGATCCGGCTCGTATACTGCCTGTCGTTCGTCAGCAGCAGATCCCGCCGGCGCACTGGCCCGCGCGAATCTTGTTCGAGGGGCCTCGCAGTGGTGCAGGTGTCACGGCTGATTGGCGGCAGGCAGCGCAGGTTGCCCGTGCGACCGACTTGGTCTTGGCGGGCGGGTTGTCGTCCGACAATGTCGCAGCAGCGATTCGCGACGTGCGTCCTTTCGGTGTGGATGTGTCGAGTGGTGTCGAGTCGTCACCCGGTCGCAAGTCGCCGCAGAAGATCATTGAATTCGTTGAGGCGGCCCGCCGCGCCTCTGCAGGAGTGTAAAAGATGAATGCCCATGTGAAATTCAGTGCCGAAGAGCAGCGTCGCATGCTCGATGCCGAGCTCGGCGGCCAATATCCGGATTTACGCGGACGGTTCGGTCCTTACGGCGGCAGGTACGTTCCTGAAACTTTGATTCCCGCACTCGAGCGTCTAGAGGCGGGTATGCGCGAGCATCTGCACCGCGCCGATTTCCAAGCCGAACTGACCGAACAGTTACGTCACTGGGTCGGGCGACCAACGGCGTTGAGTTATGCACCACGTCTTTCGGCTGCGTGGGGCGCCGAGATTTGGTTCAAGCGCGAGGACCTTGCGCATACTGGCGCGCACAAAATCAACAATGCTCTCGGCCAGGCGCTGCTCGCCAAACGACTGGGTGCCAAACGCATCGTTGCGGAGACCGGTGCCGGACAGCATGGCGTAGCGAGTGCAGCAGCTTGTGCGCGTCTTGGGTTGCCGTGCATCGTTTATATGGGTGCCATCGACATGGAGCGACAGGCTCCGAACGTGGGGCGCATGCGCTTGATGGGTGCCGAAGTCGTTCCGGTCACGGGTGGCGATCAGACTTTGCGCGCTGCAATTGATGAGGCACTACGCGATTGGGTCTCCGATCCGATGGGCACGTTTTATCTGCTCGGTTCAGCCGTGGGTCCACATCCCTATCCTTATCTCGTTCGTGAGCTGCAGGCGATCATCGGTCGCGAGGCGCGTGCACAATATTTGGAGCGCAACGGTCGGTTGCCTGATGCCGTATTTGCTTGCGTTGGTGGCGGATCGAATGCCATCGGTATGTTCCATGCTTTCGTTCCCGATGCGTCGGTTGAGATCGTCGGTGTCGAAGCAGGTGGGCGCGGCGTGAACTTGGGTGAGAATGCGGCGAGCCTCAGTTACGGCTGGCCTGGCGTGTTACAGGGCTGCTACTCACTGTTACTGCAGGATGAGAACGGTCAGATTCACGAGACCGACTCGATCTCGGCGGGCCTCGATTACCCCGGGGTCGGTCCTGAACATGCCTTGTTGATGTCAGCCGGAAGAGTGAAGTACGAATCGGCTACGGACGACGAAGCCTTGTCGGCACTGACTGAATGTTCGAAGCTCGAAGGTATTCTTCCGGCACTCGAAACCGCTCATGCGCTGCATGGCGTGAAGCGTTGGGCTAAGACTCATCCGGGCGCGCAAGTCATTTTGTGCATGTCAGGGCGTGGTGACAAAGATATGCCGACATTACAAAGAACCCTCCTCGCGGAGAAAGCATCGTGAAGCCGAGTGAGCGTTTGGCCGATGCGGTGCGCGCCGCATCGAAACGGGGCGAACCTGCCATTGTGGCTTTCATGACTGCCGGCTTCCCGCGCAAGGAACAGTTTCGCGAGCATTTATTAGCGGTGGCGAGTGAGTCGGATGTCGTCGAGATCGGCGTACCGTTCACTGACCCCATGGCCGACGGTATGACGATCCAGCGTTCAAGCCAAGCAGCTTTGAAGCAAGGCGTCAGTCTGAAATGGATTTTGTCGGAACTGCGTAGCATGCAGCGACCCGCTACGCCGCTCGTACTGATGAGTTACCTTAACCCGCTGTTGCAGTATGGATATGCCGCACTGGCTGCCGATGCCGCAGCGGCAGGCGTCTGTGGATTTATCGTGCCGGATCTGCCCTTTGATGAGGGCGTCGAACTGCGTACAGCACTCGCCGCCGAAGGCGTTGCACTCGTGCAGATGGTCACGCCGGTGACGACGTCGGCGCGATTGCAGCAAGTCTGTGCTGCCAGCGAGGGCTTCGTGTATGCCGTGACGATGACTGGGACTACCGGTAAGAACGTCGCCGTGCCCGACACCGTTATCGACTATCTCAAGACGGTCACGGCGATATCGCCTGTTCCGGTTTGTGCGGGTTTCGGTATTCGCTCACGCGAACAGGTCGAAAAATTACGCAGCCACGTCGCTGGTGTCGTCGTGGGCTCGGCATTGGTCGAAGTGCTCGAGCGGGGAGACGATCCGCGTTCGTGGTTGCGGGCACTGCGAGGATGAGTGTGGCCAATGCGAGCAAGCCTTGGTGGACTGCGCTTTATGCACAGGTCTTGATCGCAATCGTCGTGGGAGGGGCGCTCGGGCACTTCGTTCCCGACATTGCTGTTCAGCTCAAGCCGTTGGGCGACGCTTTCATCAAGCTCGTCAAGCTGGTGATTGCGCCGGTGATTTTTTTGACGGTCGCCAGTGGCATCGCCAGCATGTCTTCACTGGCAAGCCTTGGTAGTACGACTGGAAAAGCCTTGCTTTATTTTGTTGTGGTATCAACCGGCGCACTCGTGATTGGCCTGATCGTTGCGAATGTCGTTAGGCCAGGCGATGGCATGAATGTCGATCCGGCCACACTCGATGATGGTGCAGTGGCCGGTTATGTGGGCAAGGCGCAAGAGCAGGACATCGTATCTTTCCTGCTCGCCATCATCCCTGATACTTTTCTCGGCGCATTGACGAGTGGCCAGATTCTTTCGGTGCTTTTCATCGCCATCATCTTCGGTATCAGCGTCGCCAATCTCGATCAAAGCCGACACCGCATCGTCGAAGGCTTACATGTGATCAGCGAGGCGTTTTTCAAGATGGTGACCTTGTTGATGCGTTTTGCACCGATCGGCGCATTCGGCGCATTCGCCTTTACCATCGGAAAATACGGCATCGACTCGATCGCCAATCTTGCAGCCTTGATAGCCACCTTCTACTTGACCTCGGCATTTTTCATCTTGGTCGTGCTGGGTTTGATCGCCAAAGCATCTGGCTTCTCCCTCTGGCGACTCCTTACGTATCTAAAAGAAGAGTTATGGCTAGTCCTCGGTACCAGCTCGTCCGAGTCGGCGCTGCCGTCTTTGATGCGCAAGCTTGAGCAAGCGGGCTGCGCTAAATCGGTAGTGGGCCTTGTCGTGCCGACCGGTTATTCGTTCAATCTCGATGGCACCAATATCTATATGACCTTGGCGGCGCTCTTCATCGCGCAGGCGACCGGGGTGGATTTGAGTCTCACTGATCAGGTGTTGCTGTTGTTGGTTGCGATCATCAGCTCCAAAGGTGCCGCCGGTGTCACCGGTGCTGGGTTCATCACTTTGGCTGCCACGTTGGCCGTGGTGCCGGCCGTGCCGGTGGCCGGCATGGCTTTGATTCTCGGTATCGATCGTTTCATGTCCGAGTGTCGCGCCATCACCAATTTTGTAGGCAATGCCGTGGCGACCATCGTGGTGGCGCGCTGGGAAGGCGCTCTCGACACCGAACGCCTCTCGCGCGAACTCAAAGGACAATAATCATGTCGATCTGTCGAGCGTTTCCGTCTAAGTTCGCGTTTTGGCTAGCCGCCTTAGTGGTTCTGCTGTTACCTCTTGTGAGTCACGCGGGGCTTGCCGGTATCGACGTGCCGGGTTCGAAGCGTCTCACAGTGGCCGACTGGGGTGGGGCACCGATTACACTCTGGTATCTGCGTGGAGCCGATACCAAAGCGGATGCACCGATCGTATTCGTGATGCACGGAGTCGGGCGCGATGCCGATCGCTATCTCGCCGAATGGCGCGATATCGCGTTGGCTAACGATATCGTGGTGGTCGTACCGGAGTACGCACAAAATTATTTTCCAGGCAGTGAAGGCTACAACTTCGGCGGCGTATTTGACGAAGCTGGGAGCTTGCAGCCGAAGGCACGCTGGGCTTACTCGTCGATAGAGCCGCTGTTCGATGCACTGCGACGTCACGAAAATTTGAGCGCCGAGCAGTATTGGTTATTCGGTCACTCGGCCGGCGCGCAGTTCGTCCACCGATTTGTGATGTTGGGTGTCGCGCAGCGGATGGTCGCGGCCATCTCGGCCAACGCGGGCTCCTACATGTTTCCCGTGAACGACGTCGATTGGCCCTTCGGCTTGCGTGGTGCGCCGAAAGGCGGCGACGCGGGTATCTTCGCGTCGCCCATGGTCCTGATGTTGGGTGACGCCGATTCCGATCCGAATCATCGCAGTTTGCCGAGGCAGCCGGCGGCTATGGCGCAGGGACCGCATCGCTACGCCCGAGGCCAAAATTTCTACGGCACCTCACGGCAGATCGCCGAGCGCACTGGCCAGACGTTCAACTGGTCGTGTGTCATCGTTCCGGGTGTTGCACACGACAACGCTGGCATCGCGCGAGCGGCTATTAGTATCATCAAGGGATGGAAACCTACCCCCGGCGCCGATTGCGCTCCCTGATCTCTTTACTCGTGCTTGCCGCTGCAAGCGCGATGACTGACACCAGGGCCTCTGATTTCAGCATTTTCGGACGACATGCTATCGATGCGGCCCCCGAGTCGCTCGCGGGGTTTGAAGGCGCAGAAGTTCGAGTTTTGCGCCGTGATCCACGCGGTCTCGTGGCCGAGGTCAACCTGCCGATTGGTGTGACAGTCAGTACGCATTACGCCGACTACACCACTGAAATCTTCGTGCTCGATGGGCAATTGCGTCTGGAGCATGACTCGCGACGCGAAATGCTCGCCAAGCACGACTATCTGCACATCCCTTCGGTCGTGGGCGCTGCGTCACTACACGCGACCGCGGCGTCGAGGTTATTGGTGTTCTTTGATCCAGCGCGTTCGACCGACGGCAACGCGCTCTCTATGGTACGAACTGCAGCGAGCGATTGGGCGGCCGGTATGGTGTCGGCGCGCGATACCGGCGTGGCTCTGAAGTTACAGGTGCGTGATCTATACCAAGTTCCGCAAAGCGGCCAACGCACCTGGTTACTTCGCGCAGGAGCGGACCTTAAATTGCCCTGGGAGCGACACCGGACGATCGAAGAGGGCTACCTCGTCTCGGGCGACTATCGTTTGTTCGAGTGTTTAGAGGGTCGTGAGCAGCGCTTCGACTATCGCGCAGGTGGCTATTTTTATCGGGCACCCGGCATCTTGCACGGCGGACCCAATTCCGGTAGCAGCGGCGAAATCGTCATGCTGCTACGCACCCCCGATAAATTGACGGTCGAATTCCTACCGACCTGCTCGACGCCCGCCAACCCATAGCACGACAACGGCCGCGATCAGCAATAGCGGGCCGAGGCCTGCTGGCCACAACTCGAGGCCGAACCAAAGCAAAGAAGTAAATCCGAGCATGCTTGCCACGAGAGTCGCGTTGCGGCGCTTTTCGCTGGCGCGAATTTCTTGACGCAACTTTTCGATGTCTTCCGGTTGAACGCCGATATGCAGTTTGCCATCCTGCCATTTCTGTACGGCCACCTTCAGCAGCGGCGGCAGCGCTTGTGTCACTTCGATCATAGCGGGCAAGTGATCGCGGAGCTGACGCAGTTGAGCGCGCGGGCTCAAGCGATCGCGCATCCACTCACGCAGGATGGGCGCAGCGGTCTGCCAGATGTCGAGTTCCGGATAGAGATCGCGACCTAAGCCTTCGATGTTGAGTAGCGTCTTCTGCAGCAAGATCAGCTGCGGCTGGATACGCATGTCGAAGCGTCGGGAGATATCGAACAGGCGGAGCAGGATGGTACCGAAGGAGATGTCCTTCAGTGGTTTGTTGAAGATCGGCTCGAGTACGGTGCGGATCGCCGATTCCATCTCATCGACCCGTGTGTCGGCAGGCACCCATCCGGATTCCACGTGCAGCTCGGCCACACGACGATAGTTGCGATCGAAAACCGCGAGAAAATTCTCTGCGAGATAATGCTGATCGCGAAGGTCGAGTGTACCGACGATGCCGAAATCCACGGCTGCATAGCGTGGCCGTGAGGGATCCTCCGCCAGCACGAAGATGTTCCCCGGATGCATGTCGGCATGGAAAAAATTATGGCGAAATACTTGGGTAAAAAAGATCTTCACGCCGTTGGTGGCCAGCAGCGGAATATTCGTTCCTAGCTTTCGCAGTGTATCCATGTCGCTGATGGTGATGCCGCGAATGCGTTCCATCACCATGACGTTTACGCGACAAAAATCGAAATAGACTCTCGGCACATGCAGCAGGTCAGAGCCCTCGAAGTTGCGCCGAAGTTGCGCGGCATTGGCAGCCTCGCGCATCAAGTCGAGCTCATCGATGATCGTCTTCTCGTATTCATCGACAATTTCGTCGACTCGCAAGCGACGTGCTTCGTGCGAATTG
>Ga0315904_10001161_pt1 | contig 41640 bp, 58 predicted proteins | sample LakEriMetagenome_6_FD_203529 | JGI IMG/M metagenome (GOLD analysis project Ga0315904, IMG submission 203529) | Freshwater fungal communities from buoy surface, Lake Erie, Ohio, United States - Buoy 12 MA120 | ecosystem: Environmental > Aquatic > Freshwater > Lake | place: USA: Lake Erie, Ohio... | reverse complement strand
CGCGGCGTTTAATAGGCGTGCGTTCGCAAGGGCGTCCCCACATGGCTAATGGGTGGGACGCGCAGTCAGGCACAACTCTGCCTGCAGCTTTCATGTCAGCCCCTTGCGAAACGCAATTCCCTAAACGCTGCCGCCCCGTATTGGCGATACTCAGGTCGCAGCACACGTAAAGGAAATTCAGATAATGGTTGAAGATTTCAAGCGGGGCGATGAGCCCAAAAAAACTGGTACGGCTGCACTGGTGGAAGAATTCAAGCGCACCCTTGCCAGCGACCCGAGCCACCCCAGCGCCGATTCCATGCGCGCCGCGATCGCGGAATTTGAGAAACTTCAGGCTTTCGCCCGCAAACTCGCGGGTGACTAATTTTAAAATCGCCTGTTTATTTTTCTTAGCCATGTTTTCCCCATGTTATTTTATTATTCTGGTTGCGGGGCTGGGGAATTGAACCCCAGTTCCTCCTGGTTATGAGCCAGGCGATCTACCGTCGATCTCCCCCACACAAAAATTTCAGCCCCCGTGCTTGCGCCTCACATTTTTGGAATAATTGGTCAGCACCGCCGCCGCGCACTCCGCTTTGCGCGCTTCTTCGAGCTCTTCTTGCGGAGTCACGATGCCGTCGATGCGGTTTTTGGTGATGCAGGCTGCAAAACCCAGCGCATCGTTCGCAGCGCGCATACCCACCGTGTTGATTGCCTCTTCTTCGTCGCTGCGGGCGGCAGCGTTAAAGCCCGCCAGATCAATCATACCGTTCACAAACACCGGCTCGTCCACGGCTTTGACCATTTGCAGCCACTTCGCCACACACGGCATGCTTTCGCCGGTTAAATATTTATCGACCGTGTCGCGCCCGATGCCGGTGACCGCTGCGAATTCATCGCGGGTGAATTTCTTGCCGCGCCCGACAAACAAAGACAGCAATTCACGCAGGCGCTGCTTGCAGATTTCGGTGGTGATGTCTTTAAAAATGCCCATTGGTTTTCTCCCGTTTTATGAATATTAAATAAAAAATGCGGGAGAGCCGAAACCCTCCCGCAAAACAGGGAGCCATTAAGTCGAATTGGTAGCTGCGTGAGAGCTTTCCGGCGCAGGCGCAATCGGCAGATCATACCAATCATTTGCGGTGACCTCGCCGCCGGTGACATCAATAATCCGCTGCATCACATCAGGACTTGGTGTACGGCGGCCAAGTTTATAACGATTAACCGCCGTTTGACTGGTGTTGATCAACACCGCGAACTCGGAATCATTAAGATTTTTGTTTTTGAGATATGTTTTTAAATTCATAACCCCAAAATAAACCGAAACGGTGTATTGTCAACTAGAAAAAACACCGTTTTGGTTATTATAAATTAAAACCGAATCGGTATTATAAAGGCATGAGCAACAATCAAAACGAAAATCAAAGATTTAACATCAACTTAAAGCGACTGCGAAAAGCAAAAAAACTTTCGCAGGAGCAATTAGCTGAAAAAATCGGTGTGACGCAGGCTGCGGTGCAGCGCTGGGAATCCGGCGAAAGAACGCCGCACATGAAAGATATTTCTCAAATTACAAAAGCCCTCGAATGTAAAACGGAAGATCTATTCGGCCTTACTTCAGACAAAATTATTGTGCCTTTGATTGGGTATATCCCTGCCCCCGCCCCAATGAACCGCAACGCACAACTTCAAACCAGCAACCCGCATTCAATCGTCGTTTATGATCACTCAGGTGATCTTTGCGCGTTTATCATCAAAGATGCGTCAATGAATAAAGCGGGGCTGGAAGGCCACGCGCTGATCGTTGATCTTGCCGATAACGATAAAACCAAGCTGAACGGCGCAAAAGTGCTGGCAGAAGCAAATGGCGAAATTGTTTTCCGGCGCTATCTTTCATCGCCTGATCGACTAGAATGCGAATCCACTTTGCCTTTACCGCCTTACACCGGTGAATTTACTATTTTAGGCCGCGCGATCGGTGTTCAGCATGAATTTTTTTAGCACTAATATTGGAATCGTCACTACTATTGCAGCGGGCTGGCTGGTGTTTAACGGCTGGGCATTTTATCCACCTGCAGGTGAATGGCTCAATTTGGCACTGGCTGCATTTTTGCTTGCTGCCATTATCACCCGAATTTATAACCAGTGCAAAGACCACCCAAAACGCAATTTCACCCACCCGCTACGCAGGAGAATCTATGGCGACCTGGAAATTTAAGAACCCTGCCAATAATTACATTGAAGAAGTAGATACCGTTACTTCATTTTTTGGCGGTTTAATTTTAGGCCCGATTTATTTTATTATCAAAGGTGCCTGGGCAGCAGCTTTTATTGCATTCATCGTTGGAACGGTACTCGTTGCATCGATGGTCGGAATTATTGCGCTTCCATTTCTTTGGCTTGCTTGCGGTTTTATGGGGCCAGGCATTGTAAAAAACAACTATTTGAAGCGCGGCTGGGTCGATATAACAGCTCCCTCAGAACAACCACAAAGCTCATTATCGGACGCGCATCGCCGCTATAAAGAGCTACAAGACATGAAAAACACCGGCAAATTAAACTCGGCTGAATTTGAAGAAGCAAAAGCAAGGCTTGTTGCTGAAACTGGACACCCCCTGAATGATTCAAAACCACAAACCGCGCTTCAAATACCAGCTGCGCCTCAAGATCTCGTTTCACGCCTTAGCGAACTGGATTCACTTAGAAAATCCGGCGTTTTAACCGACGAAGAGTTTTCAGCGGCAAAAGCAAAGTTAATTGCATCGTAAAATATTTTATAAAAACTTTATGGCAACCTGGACATTTAAAAACCCTAGCAACGGCTACACCGAAGAGGTGAATTCCACCACCGCCTTTCTTGGTGCATTACTTCTTGGCCCGATTTATTTTGCCTTGCGCGGCATCTGGGGTGTAGCAATATTTTTGTTTATTTTAAACGCGCTTTCATTTTTGATTATTCAATTATTTCTCATTGCCATTCCTTTGCACATAATAATGGCCATGACAGCCACATCTATGATTAAAACAAAATATTTACGCATGGGCTGGATAAATGAAGACTTATCACAGGCAGCCAAAAATTCCGACGATCTTGGCAACCTTCCATTAATGACAGCAATCGCGGCAGTAATAACTGCGATAGTTTATATTACCCATCGTTAAAAAGTTAATATTCTTAACGATTTCTTAATCTTTATTTTGGATAAATCCTTTTGTTGTAATTAAGCAACACTCAGAAAAAGGATTGAATTTATGCCTGTTTGCCTAGAAAAACAAAAAAATTCTCCCCCTAAACCAGAGTCGCTTCCTGAACTTTTCAATAAAATTTTTCCTAACGACCGCGCGTATGACAGCTGGATATCCGAGCTGAACCGCCTGGGCGCGGACATGCTTTTGGTTCCCGCAAACGATGATTGCCCACCGCGCGTTGAAATCATCACGCCAAACCGCGAAGCAACTTGCAGCCGGTTTGAAGCGATCAAAACAAAATTGCAAAAAACCATCAAAAGTGGAATCTGGCTGCAGTGGCGAGGCCGCTGCAGGCATGGTCACTGGTTGATGCGACTTTCGCGATGGTAATCATCTTTGGTAAGTTTCCGGCAGAAACTTGCCGTTTCGTTTTTATAATTGCGGCACCGAAAATACGCCGGAGTTAAACATTTAAAGCGGTGAATCCCTAAATTTTCTTGCCGCGCTGCCAATTCCTCCGCCAGGTAGGCCGAGGAAAACCGCACATACGCCAGCCCCCAGCCACCGCGCACCATTTGCTGGCTTAAATTCACATCACCCACAAAACATTCGCCGATCACACGGTTGTAGCTGGTTTTATTGTCATGAATATCGCAGCGCACCGGCTTTGCCTCCGCCAGCTGCTTTAAAAATTCCGTGGCAAGGACGCCCGCCGCCACGCGCTTGGTTGATCCGTCTTGCTGCTTTTGCGTGCAAAACTGGTCATGCTCAGGTGCATCCACGCCGCTAAAACGCACTTCGACCGGCCCAATCAGCAGCGTGTCGCCATCTTTGATTTTGGCAATGCCAGTGACGGAAGCGAGCGGTTCAGCAAAAGCCGTGCCTGCCATAAAAACCAAAAACACCGTCCATAAAAAACATTTTTTCATATTATTTTCTTACCATAATTTTAAAAAACCCACTGGAATCTTTTGAAACATATAGGATTTTAAAATAAACACCGTTTCGGTTTATTTATAGTTGAATATTAATTCCATTTCGGTATATTTTATTTCACCAACCTAACAGGAGGCTGAAATGAAATCACCGGTTAAAAATCATCAAATACCCCCCGACTATTATCACCAAAGCGCTGGCTACGGTGAAGCGGCCACGCTGATATTATTGGCGCTGGTGTTTGTCGGTATCCTCGTTTTTGGCGACGCGATCATCGCGCCATACAGCATTCAAATGGCGGAGATTGCACATGCTGCCCGCTGAGCCTTCCCGCGAAGACGTGATGATTCGCAACATCAATAACCGCATGGTCACATCCAGCCCACTGCGTCCTTACGGCTACCGCCCGATTACGCTGCAGAAACTTTCCAAGCAAAAAGTTGCTGCGGAAATTGCACCGACTCCCGACGACGATTTTCAAGGCGGTCACAATATCGACTGATTGTTTCATTTTAAAATGGAGGAAAGCATGACAACGGACGCAACCGAATTGCTAAACTACCAAGAAATCCCCGCCGAGAATTTGAAACTGCCTGAGCTGGGCGATGCGGTCGATGAAATTGCGCTGCGCCACGGCCTGACGATTCTGGCTAATTTTGCGATGTACGCATCGTCTAAAAAAGATTCCGACCACGCGGCCATCACCACCGCTTGGCTCAAACGCGAAATGAGTCGGCAGGGCTACGACACCAACTGGTATTCCAACGACCGCGCAATCGACAAAAAAGACCTTATCACCGTGGATGGCGCCGATGCAAAGTGAACCCATCATCTGCCCTGAGTGCGATGCTTTCATGCGCCTGAATCACGGTCGCTACGGCTATTTTTTCAGCTGCTGCAATTATCCCACCTGCACCGGCACCCATGCCGCCGATTCAAACGGCGCGCCGATCGGAGCGCCGGTCGATAAACTCACCCGCCATCTGCGCGGGCTGGTCGCCACTGAAATTGCGATTTTAAGCAAGCAAGAAAGTAACCTGCCCAAAATCTTGAAGCGCCGCTACCGGATGCTGGTGCATCTTTTTATTGCCGAAAAACTCGGCTGGAGCGAACGCGGCGTCGAATGCATCACGTCGCATTTTTCCGCCGAGCAGTGCGAGCGCGTGCTGGTGCAGCTTAAACCGCTTTGCACGCTGGACATCATTAAATGGGCGCGCCAGCGCGGCCACTGGGGCAAGCCGCGCAGTTTGGCGAAGATGCCAAAAATGCCAGGTCGCACGCTTCACACGAATTTCAGGGAGCTTCGCTGATGGCTGCGCGCAAATATGGCTGCTGGGAAGCGTGGGAAGATGCGCTCATCACCCACCACTATCCGCTGGGCTCGGGATATTCCGAAATGAAAAAAATGATGCCAGGCCGCACGGTTGCGAGCATTCAGGCGCGGGCGCGGCAACTAGGCGTGCGCCGTCCGAAAGAATTGGCGCGGGTGCAGGCCATCGCGCGCACGGCGGTGATCGGTCGCGGCTGGAAAAACCTGCAAAAAAACGTCACCGGCACGACCGAAGAAATCAACCGCCGGTTTGAAGAAAACATGCAGGTCGTGTTCGACGAAGCGCTGGGGCGCACCATCAAACGCTACCCCGCTGGCTACGCTTACGGCGCGCAGCCGCAACGCAGCGTGCGAGGGGGAATCTGATGCGCTGGTACCCTGCTCACAAATTCGATCCTAATCCTGGCCAGATGTGTCTGGTCACGATCCGGTGGAGCGACACCGACACCTATTCGCGCGAAGAAAAAGCCAAATTCTTTGAAGGCGAAAACCGCTGGGTCATTTTCGGCGGCGAACAACTACGAACCTTTGAGCGCGTCGAATCCTGGACGCCTTACAACTTGCCGGAGCAACTATGAACGAGATACTTTTACCTATCAGCGATTTTCAGCCAATGTTGGCTAAACAATACAATCCAGAAAAGTTCTGGGATGAATTTGATGAATGCTATAGCCAGCCTAAATTAAATGGGGTGCGTGCGGTTTTTAAACATGGTCGATTTTATACACGCACCGGCAAACTTATTTTAAGCTGCGAACATATCGCTGAAAAATTGTTTGGCTTTTCGCAATCAATTATTCTTGACGGCGAAATTTATAATCACCGTTTTAGAAACAATCTTGCACATATTTCTGGTGCAGCGCGAGCGCACACGCCGAAGTTTGAACTGGAATTTCATATTTATGATGCTTTTTTTATTAACGATCCTGCACTTAGTTTTTCCGAGCGCATGGAAGAGCTGAAAAAACTGCTAACCACCAGCGAATATATCAAAATCGTTGAAACAACGGCGGTCTTTTCCAAAGAGTCACTGGATGTGAAATATGAATCTTATCTAGGCAATGGATACGAAGGGCAAATGATTCGAATTGATGAAAACTATGAAAATTATCGGTCTTCATTTTTGCTAAAACGTAAACTGCTTTTCGACGACGAATTTTTAATTATCAATATTATTGAAGGAAAAGGAAAATGCAGCGGAAAGGCCGGTGCGGTTTTATTTGAAGACAAAAATGCAAAGCCAAGCCGCGCAAGTTTAAAAATGGATTATGCCACTCGCCAACGCATATTTGAACACAAAGAATGCTTAATAGGTAGATTCGCGACGATACAGCACAAAGGCGTTACAATGAACGGTACATTGATTGAGCCGGTCTGCGTAAATATTGGGAGAAATGATGCATGAAAATCACCCCGACCAACATCATCGACGGCACGCACGTCAAAGACCTGATTCACTTGCCGCTGGGCGCGTTCAAAAAACTCGCGCGCGAGAAAGTGGATCCGCTGTGGGGCATTCACGGCGACGAACTTCGCGGCTTCAAGGCGGAAGTCCAAATTGAAAAAATCAAACGCGAAACGCACTATGTAACTGTCATTGTAGCTGCTCCGGATGAGCGAACCGCTAAAAGACTGCTTGCCGAAAAAGCGCAGGATGAAGCGGACGAAGAATTCGGTGACGATTTTGACGAAATCGACGTGTGGGTCGGCAACATTAAAGAGGTGAAGCTATGAACAAACTTTTGATAAAACTAGGGCAATTATTTGAATATATGCTTGTAAAAAAATCAAACTACGAGCTCGCTCACGAAAAAATCAAAGCAATTACTGATGATATTTATGCGCTGCAAAAAAGCCATGCAGCGCTTCAAAAAACCCTGCAATTTTACGCTGATGCACCCAACTACGCGCTCACTCGCGACGAGCGCGGCATGGAAACCACGCCTATTTTTATCGACGCCGGAAAACGCGCTCGCGCCGCGCTGGAGGATAAATGCTGAAAAAATTGTCCCTGCGCCAAGCCATTTTAAACCTGCTTTCAATCAATCCGGAAGGCCTCACTTCGCTGAAAATTGAAAGCAACGTGTGCAAAAACTATCGGTTTGCAAACACAAAATCCGAAACCATTCGCGTCACGATCGGCAACTTGGTTTCAGAAGATAAAATCAAACGCCTCGACCCGCGCGCGCAACCGCCATGCTGGCTTTGCGGCAGCAAAAAGGCGATCTACACCATCCACTCCAGCGAAAAGAAAAAATCATGACCAAACAAACTAACATCGAAGCGTTGATTCAAACCATTCCACAACTGGTGTTGGACGCCATCAAAACGCAGCGCAAAGAAGAGGATTCGCTGTGGAGCGCCGAGAAAATCGCGCAATATCTCATGCTTAAAAAAACTTACGTGCAAAGCCACGTCATCACGCACCCCGCTTTTCCAAAAGCGGTTTCGCTGCCGACCGGAAACCTTCGTGGCTGCCGCCGCTGGATTCCCAAAGAGGTCAAGGCCTGGGCGCTGCGCTGGCGGTAATTTTGAAGGGAGTAATATTGATATGGCGGCCTACTATAACGAGATTGATCCGTTTGCGGCTCAGTGGTTACGAAATCTTATTAGCGCCGGTCATATTGCGTCAGGTGAAGTTGATGAACGGAGCATTATAGATGTCAGATCAGATGACCTCAAAGGATTCACTCAGTGCCATTTCTTTGCAGGAATCGCAGGCTGGAGTTACGCGCTCAGACTTGCAAGATGGCCCGATTCTCGACCTGTTTGGACAGGAAGTTGTCCCTGCCAGCCATTTAGCGTCGCGGGAAAGAAAAAAGCGCAATCAGATGAGCGTCACTTATGGCCGCATTGGTTTAGGCTCATCCGAGAGTCAAAACCTACAACGATTTTTGGTGAACAAGTTGAAGACGGAATTGCCACTGGATGGTGGGATGATGTCAGTAGCGATATGGAAAAAGAGAATTACGCCTGCGCGGCGTGTGTATTACCAGCTTATAGTGTCACGGCACCACATGGAAGAGATAGGATTTTTTTGTGGCAAACATTAACAGCGACATCAATATCAACACGAAGCAAGGAGTCAATGGAAGCAAGATCACAGTGGAGGGAGAAAATTGGAAGAAAAACGATAACCCCTGGTTGCCTTGCAGAACAGCTAAAATGGAATCAGAATCATCCAATACAAACAATCCCACTACTCCCAACCCTGACAACAAGCGATGCAAAGGGGGCTTCTGCAAAACGGTTTTGCGGAAGCAAGGAAAGTCACGGCAATCTTCGGGAAGTTTTGCGGACTTCAACGGGGGATGGCCAGTACATTCACCCAAACTTCGCAGCGTGGATGATGGGATTCAGCATGGAGCATCTAAAATCCGCGCCTACGGCAACGCAATCGTTCCGCAAGTCGCAGCAGAATTTATTAAAGCAGTGATGCAAATTAAACCGTAACAAGAAAGTATTTTATCATGAAAGCCCGTCCACTTTTATTTTCCCCACCAATGGCACGCGCGCTGCTTGATGGTCGTAAAACACAAACCCGACGACCAATAAAGCCGCAGCCAATTATACACGATAATGGATCTTATAGGTGGGATGGCTGTTTAGGCGGCTTCAAGGGGTGTGCCGGAACGCATGTTGAAGATTTTCCAAAATTAGCTTCTTGGTACTGCCCATACGGTAAAGTTGACGACCTGATTTGGGTGCGAGAGTCATTTAGAATTGAAAGGTCAGCCGTAGAAAGCGTTTATTACCGCGCCGACGAAGAATGGCACAAAGGTGCAGGGTGGAAGCCTTCAATACATATACCGCGCTGGGCTTCACGCCTCACGCTAAAAATCACCAACGTGCGAGTTGAGCGGTTGCAGGAAATTAGCGAAGTCGATGCCATAGCGGAAGGTTGCCGACCATACTTCGATAAAAAAAATACTGAAATCGTAGGCTGCCTAGAAATGCAGCCACTTATAAGCCCACAAGAAGATTACGCTCGCCTATGGCGATCATTAAACGGTGATAAATCATGGGATATAAACCCCTATGTGTGGGTGATCGAGTTTGAAGTCCACAAAATGAATGTTGATAGTTTTATTAGAAAAACTAATCCAGCCGCTTAGCAATCTCACTTGCGGTCGGGTTATAATATATTCGCAGGCTGCGAATATCGCGGTGCCCGACCATTTCTGCCAGATCCAGCACATCGAGCTTGCGCGCGAGCCGTGTGATACCTTCGTGGCGCGTGTCATGAAACGTTAGATCCGTGATTCCGGCCAGCTCCACTGCACGGCGATAAATCACCTCCGCCGTTTGCGCCCGCACTCCGATCACTTTATTTCCTTCCGCCACCGCTTTTAACATTTTCAAAATCTCAACCGCGCGCAGCGAAAGCCCGACATCGCGCGATGTGCCATTTTTGGTTTCATGCAGCCGCACATAACGTTCTTTCAAAAACACGTCTTGCCATTCCAGCGCGTAAATTTCGCCGTGACGCATAGCCGTTTCCAGCGCCAGCAAAAAGCTCAGCGCGATTCGTTGACGCGGCGTTTGCACCGGCTTTCCTTCTTTATATTCCAGCGCCCGCATCAACTTTTTGATTTCTTCATCCGAAATCCTGCGCCGACGCGGCGGTGTGCTTTTTGGCCGCACGACACCGTCCATGATATCCGTTGTCATATATTTCCATTTTTGCCGCGCCACGCGCAGCACGGCAGCGATAAGATTCAGCTCGCGGTTGATGCTCGCACCAGAAAGCGTCGCTTCCTGCGTTTCAATCCAGTCTTGAATATCCTGCGTTTGCAGCGAAAGCAGCGTGAAATCCGCCAGCCGATCGCGCTGCAGTTTTTTCAAACGCACCAGCTCCCAGCGCGCGCCTTTTTTCGTGGGTGATATTTCATCAGCATATTTCTGCATGGCCTGCCCGAGCGTGCTGCTAACCAGCTGCCCACCATGCCCCTTCACCATGCGCTCTATTTCATGCGCCCAGTCTTTCGCCTGCGCCTGAGTGTCAAAGATTTTCGAAGCAAAAAACTTCTTAATCCGAACCTCAGCCCGCCATTTATTTTTATGCTTCCGAATCGATGCCATGCGCTGTGCGTAAATCGTGCGTAAATTGTGCGTAAATTATAATAGAAAATAATAGATAATGATGAATTTTCTATTAACAGCCTATCGCACGAAATGGCTTTAAGTAAAGAAATAATAAGAATAAATAGAAAAAAATGGATAAAATTAAATTATCGATTGGTGCCCAGGAGAGGACTCCTAAAATTGATGTAATTCAAAAAGATATTATGTTTTCTGCGTAAATTATGCGTAATCGCAATAATTATGGTGCCTATTTTGGACTCTTTTTGTATCTAAAAGGCAATGCAGTGATTTTAAACTTCTAGCGGAAAAACGGCCAATGAAAAAGCAAAAAGAAAAAGTGATCGAAGGCGTTAGAATTGTGGCCAGCACCGCTGATATGCCGCGCGAAGGCGGCGTGTTTATTCTCGATGATCCTGCAAACTGGCAATCACCGGTTGACAGCACCGCCAAAATCATAAAACTACACCCGTCAAAACGATAAAGCGGTGGCATGTCCGCATCATGCCGGTTCTATGACCGGATGGCGGAGCCATGTCCAGGCGAATGCTAAAAGCCTCGCAGCCGTCTTTATCCGGCTGACAACATCCGGTCGCCAGATTCAAAGCAACCGCGCCTGCTTTTCTTCGGGCACAAAATTACAAATCACCAGCTCGCTTGCCTTCTTTGAATTATCGCCGAGTGTGTAGATTGTGCTGACCTCGATAAAATGAAACCCGCTAAAAATCTCGCGCACTTGCGGCACATCATTGATTGAAACCATCACCTTGCCTTTGGCAGCGCGCATGATATCGGCCAGCGTGGAAAAATCCGCTTTACTGAAAATGCCCGTGCCATAATCCGTTTCACAATCATAGTAAGGTGGGTCGCAGTAAAACAATATCTCAGGGCTATCATAATGGCGCATAAAATCGGCAAACGGCATGCGCTCGATCACCACGCTTGAAAGCCGCTCATGAATTTGCTCAAGGTGGATTTTAAGTTTGCGAATATTAAACCGCGCGCGGTGCAGGTCAGTGCCATACGCCTGATGCCGAATCTTGCCCCCGAATGCGAGGCGCTGCAGATAATAAAACCGCACCGCGCGCTGAATGTCGGTCAGCGATTCAGGTGTCAGGGCTTTCAACTGATCAAAGGTTTCTCGGGCATTAATTGCAAAACGCAAATGCCGTGCAAATTCACCGTAATGCGATTGCAGGACGCGAAAAAAACACACAATTTCGGCGTTGATATCGTTGATTAATTCAAGTTTGGGAAGGTTCGGGCGACGAAAGAATATTCCGCCCATGCCGATAAATGGCTCGGCGTACACGTCATGCGCGGCGCGCTCGATGATCGACGTGATCGTAGTGGCAAGATGTGATTTTCCGCCTTGCCAGGCGGCGGGTGGTGTAAGTGGTTTAAAACGATTTTGCATAATAGCGCCCCTTCAAAAAAGGATGCCCGCGTTTCGTGCGGGCAAGACGCTTTATCGGGCTGACAACCCTTTACGAAAGAAACAGCGCCCGCTCGAACGCGCGGCGGATCACGAGGCCTTTGAGCTTGCGGCCACCGGCAAACACCCATTTACCGAATTCTTCGGCGGCTTCTTCATATTCGCCGCGATTGAGTTTTTGCCGCAGCGTCGATCGCTGCAGCGCGCCGCCGCCCAAATTGTAACAAAAGCTCACCAGCGCATCGAATTGTCGCTGGGTCAAAGAAACCTGCACCAGCCGCTTCACAGACGCTTCAAAACGCGGCAAATCGGCCTGAAGCAGGTCTAGGGCTTCCAGCTCGTCCACCCCATCTAAAAACCGCTCCTTTTCATGTTCAAGCACCACATGCCCGTAGCCGATCGTCGGATAGCCTGCTGGGCAAAGATAAATATGGCGGGAAAATCCTTCAAAGCGGGTGATCAGCGCTACGCCGTCCGAACCGGTGCTGGGCGGTTGAAAAAGCAACACTTTTGGCGCAGACGCGGCAACGCGCGGCGGCGGCGGCGTGGGTCGAGGTTTAACGATTATCCGTGCGGGAAAAACCATATCAGCCGTTCAGCTTACCCTCGCGGGTGCGCTGCATGGCGCGGGATCCAAAATAAAAGCTGATGATCGCAGCAAAAATAGCCTGATCTTCCGCGCCCCAAAGCAGCACCGCCGCCTGCGTCCAGTCTTTCATGAGCCACGGCAAGGCCGGATCGGATTGAATCATCGACACAAACAGCCCGACTTTGGAAAAGGTATAAAGCGCCATAAACCAAAACGCGACCACGGGGCGAACCATGCCGTTCATGCCGTCAATCCAGCGCACGCCGCTGCGTTTGGGCAAGCGATCGGCAAGCGACATCATTTCCGCCACGTCCGCCTGCGTGTTGATTTCTTCGAGGCGTTGCACGTGGCCTTGCTTTTGCTGCTCGACCTGCAGCTGCGCGAGCGCCAGCTCGTGCGCTTTATCGCGGCGGTCTTGAAACTGTTTGAACACGTCCGGCACGATCGAGCCAAGCAGCCCGACAATCGTTGCTAAAATGGTGCTGATCATAAATTACCGTCCTTTTGGTTTTTCAAAATACACATACAAAAGCTGGTCAAACTTGCGGTTCAGCTCGATCAGCCCGCCTTTAATCTCGCGAAAATTGTCGGCTGAATTACGCATTTGCGATTCTAAATCGCTAATTTTAAGGTTTTGAATCTCGTCCATTTCTTTTTTTTCTTTGTCCGAAATCGCGAGGTTTTTAATTTCTTCCGTGTTGGCATGAAGCTGATTCGCAAGCGTCGAGGCATGCCACATGATCGCGCCAAATTGCAGCAAAAACGCGGCAAACATCGGCAGCGAAATGGTTTTGGTGAAATGCCATTTGCGATAATCGTTTTCTATTTTCATGCGCGACCCCTTTTTTTATTGTTGCTGAATAAAAACCATAAATGCGTACACATCCTGCTGGCCGTCGGCGGCAGAAATGGAATTTAACACTTCGTACCAGTTCGCGAGCGTGCCGCCATCGAGCAGGCCGGTAGTGCGCGCGCCAGAAATGCCCGCGCCTGACACGCTGATTCCGCCGTCCGACGACCAAGCGGAAGTGGCGAGCGTGGTTTGCCCGTCCAGCCAAAGTGACCAGTCCACCGAAATATCAATCAGCGAATCAGGGTCTTTGGCGATTTCGCGATATTTGCGGGCGATGCACACATCGATGGTCAAATCAATTTCGCGCCCTGCTGCTGTAACGATGCGGCAAGTGACCGGATACACCGCACCCAGCGTCCCGCCCGAAAACCACGCCCGCACGGTTTGGTTGCCTGCCAAAAGCGAAGGCGCGGGACTGGCCAGCGTCAGGCCGGTGGGCACAATCACGCTTTGCGAGGCAATCGTGTCCGCCCCGAGCAGCTTTGCAAATTTGAAATCGATGGTGCGTTTTGCCAGCGGGTCTTTGTAAAACGGTTCGTTCATTGCATGTCCCTCGCGCTCGGTTGCATCACGATCGCCCGCTCCGAAATCATCACGCGCACACCGCGAATATCAATCATTTTCCAAATCGTTTGGATTTTGCTGCCATCAGGCAGCGGCAACTCGAAATACGCATCGCTTTCGCTGGCAAAAGTACCTGGCAAAATGGTGACGGTTAATTCTTTTACCGGCGGAAAATCAAAAAAGCTGAGTGAAATATTTTTGCAGCCGACAATCACGCGCTGGCCTTTGACAAACACAAACACCTCGCCGAGCTGCCCCGCCAGCACGCGCTGGTGCATTTCATAGCCCAGATCGTTGCGTTTAAAATTCCAGTTTTTGTGAACCATTTCACAGGTCAAATCCGGATTTTGATCGGCAATCACCGCTAAAAACCTGCCGTCGGGAAGCACCCCATATTTACTGCCGTCGGGCAATACAAACCGCTCAGCGTCGGTGTAATCAGGAGCAAACCGAATCGGAAGGCCGCTGGCAAAGGCGGATTTCACGATCGCCATTTATTCGGACTTCTCAGCAAACCAGCGCACTTCGCGCGCATCACCTGGCTGTGGGTCTTCGTCCGACACAAACATTTCACGGCCAAACACCGCGCGCTGCAATTTCAGCTCGTGCATGGCTTTTGCCACCGCTTCAGGCGTGGTTTCAAATGCCGCCGCCATTTCGGAGAAGCTCAGGCCGCGCGGCACGGCTTTGATCACATCCAGCAAAATTTCGGGTTTGATTTCTTTTTCTTCGGTTACAGCTTCAGGCATGTTGCTCTCCTATCGATTAAATTTCGGTATATTCCAGCGTCGCGTTTTCGCTGGCCGTCACGCCAGGTGACGCGGTCGTTCCGCAGCGCGCCATCAGCACCGCGTGGTCGCCTTTTTCGCCGGTACCGGTAAATGGCCCCGCGCCAAGTGAAAGCGGCGAGCCGGACGTGTAGCTGAAAAAGTCAGCGTAACCGGTGGTGGCGGTCGCTTCAGCAGGCGTGGCAAACGAGGCGACCGCTTTGGCGTACACTTCGACGCCAGTGCCCATGCCGTTTGCGCCGTCCGAATAAAATTTGAAATCCGAAAGCTGCGTCGAAGGTGCAACCGTGACGTTCGCACGCAACCATTTTTCAAACGAATAATCAAAGCCCGCGCCTGGAATCACCAGCGGATTAATCAGATCGACGGTCGCGTTATCGGCGTTTTTAAAGCGCACGGTGCCGCTGGTTTTGTTGGTGAGGGTTCCCCCCGCACTATTTTTTTCTGCAATTTGTACGGTTGCTGGCATTGGACTCTCCTAAAAAGTTAATTGTTTCGAGGCGGTGCGCGAAACACCGGCTTTGGTGGGGCATTCACGTTGCGTTTTGGCGTGCTTGCTTTTGGCTTTTGGGCAGGCGGCGCGATCACTTCACGCTTTGGAGCACCCGCGCGGAACGTCCGGCTTTCGGGCGCGGTAAAAGGTGAAATCAGCGCGACCGAAAGCCCCAGCGAACTCGATCGCTGGCCTTGCAGCGCTGCATTAAATTGATGCGATGACAGCGCCACGCCGGTGATAAGCCCTTGCAACGCCACCTGCCGAGGCGTCGTTTTTGCAAATGCACCATCCAGCACGAACGCCGCCGTCATTTTCTTTTGTAGCGCGGTGGAAAGCGCTGTTTGATTTTGCTGCAACTTTAAAAGCGCGGCGGAAAGCTGCGCGGCGTTTTTCACCAGCGCCGACACCACCAGATTCAAGCTGCCCGTCACGCTGGTCGATGATGCCGAAATCAGCGCGACCGAAAGATTCGCACCGACGCTTTGCAGTTTTTGCGCGGCGAGATTCAAACTGGTTTGCAGCGCCGTCACTTTTGCTAAAACCGCATTTACCGAATGCACCGGCTTTTGCGCTTTTGCCAGCGCCGATTGCAGGCTGGTTGAAGCAGAACTGGTTTTTTGTAGCGCGGCGTTTTGCGCTGCAACCACCGAGTTCACCTTGGCAAGCACAGTTTGAACCGCAGTCGTTTGCGCTTGAACCTTCGCGATCGCAGCGGATACCGACGCGCTCACCGTTTGATTTTTCTGCGCCGCCAGATTCAGGCTGGTTGAAACCGTGACACCCGAGCCAGAAATCAGGCTGGCCGAAATTCCAACGCTCGCCGTGAATTGTTTTGAAAGCGCGGTGGAAAGCGCCGTCGTAATTGTAAAATTCTTTCGAAGCGCCGCTGAAATACCAGCGCCTGCCGTTTGTGTTTTTTGCAGCGCGGCGTTTGCGGCACCGCTCACCGACTGCTGTTTTGCCAGCACGCCGGAAAGTGATGCAGTTTGCACCAGAGCTGTTTTTTGCGCCGCGAGATTCAGGCCGGCCGAAATCTGCTGCTGTTTTTGCAAAGCGGACGAAAGCGCCGCCTGCTGCGATTGTATCTTTGCCAGCACCGCGCTCGCGGAAACCGCTTGCGTGTTGCCGGTCTTTTGAATCGCCGCCGAAAGTCCCGCCGCCGTTTGAAACGCTTTGCTCAATATTGCCGACAAGCCCGCGCTGATCACCCCGCCTGCCAAAACAGGCTTATAGACCACCAGCCCCAAAATCATTTCTTGGCTTAAGGACTGCGTGACCGTGACCGTGCCAGTTGAACCGGCTTCCATCTCGCGAGTAAATATCACAAGCTTTTCGCCGGTGCCGGTGGATCCGGCCACAATATCGGTGCCGTAACGCGTCCAGCCATCTGGCACGGAAACCACCGTGTCAGCATCTTCGCAATAAACAATTAAAATGCCGAGCGACTGGTCTTTGGTGACATTTACCGACGGAAGTGTGGCCGTTAAGCGGTTGGCGACGCTCACATCTTCAGTGACGACATCCACGCCGCCAGTGTCTTTGATGCACAAATATCGACCCGCCCAGTCTTCGTTGGAGCCAGTCGTAAATGTTTCGCTGGCCGCTTCCGAACCATTCACCGTCTTGGTGAAACACCACGCCATGCTGGTTCCGGTATTTTCACCGGAGCCTGCACCTGTTTGCGATGTAAAGCCCGTTGGCGTGGTCAGGCTGTGACCTATCCCATCAAGCGCGATCGCAATTAAAAACTCGTCGCCATTAACAGAGCTGGCTGCTTTGTTTAACGTAAAACTGGTGCCAGCCAATAAAGTGTTGGTTGCTTCCGAGCGAATCGACGGCGCGGCAACGTTGCCGGTGTCGTAGGTATAAACCAACCTTCCGACATACCGTGTGACAATTGCCATATCAGTAAATCGCCCATTTCTGGTTTAAGTAATACAGCAAGCCTTCTTCATCGGCGGTGGAAAGCAAATTGTTTGTCACAATAAGCTCGGCGATCTGGCCGTCTAAATATCCTGCCGAGTTTGCCTGCCCCACCCTTGAGGTTGTAGTTAATAACGCAGTGTTTGCAGAAGCAAGTGAAGTGTAGGCGGCAGCGTTTATTGCGCGTCTAATATTGCCACCGTCATGTCTTGCGCGTAAGATAAACCATGTTCCTGCCGTAATGGGTATGCCCGATAAAACATCAAACCCGCCAGCATCGGCATGACCCACCCTAATTCTGTCAGTGGATTGTGCATCAATAACCAAAGCACTATCATCACCATAAAACCCGCGATAGGTTGCATCCACTGTATCAGCATTTGCCACCAAAAATACGGTGAGTGCGGCAGCGGTATAAAGCGTTGCATTTGTGACCGAGCAATTCATCACATCATTCACGCCGTCAAAATCTAATACGTTCAAGCCGTTTTTTGTGACGGTGTTTGTAAGTGGTTTTAAACCCGCGCCTGCTTGCGAAAAATTTCTGCCACCGACTTTGCTATTCCACTGTGACACTTCATTGGCCGATTGCGTAATCGTGCTAGAATCTGCTGCATCCATCCAAAGCGTTACGCCCGATACAACCCTCGGGTCTGGCATGCCATAATGACCGCCGCTTGCTTGCGGTATTCTCATCCACGGAATAGCTGCTGCCGCGCCAAAGCGATTTGCCATGGTTAATTATCTCTCACCCCTGCAAGGAATATCTTAAATGTTTCTGCGCTGATCGGGGTATAAGCCGCACCGGCTTTTAAAAGCCCAAAAATACTGGTCGTACTTGCATCGCAGCGCGACATAATTATCGGCGGTGTGGCACCAATAATAACCTTATTGCTGCTGCCAGCATTTACGTTTGCAGCGGGAAAAATAATTGTTCCAATACAGTTGTTTCTGTCTGCATCCGAAGGATTATACGCTGCGTTGTCATTAGTAGCCGTCGGTGCGGAAGCGCCGTTGTAAAGGTCTAATATAAATGGCCCCGTTCCAGCTTGGTTCGAGCTGACAAGATGTGCCGTAAATATGGCAAATGAACCGCCATTTCTGTTTGCAATATTTGCAAAGGTAAGCGCAACCGGCACAGTAGTGCTGTTTGTCATTGCATCACCGGAAGCATAAGGCACCACATCCGCTGGACGCGTGAGGGTTGCCGATGTTAAAGGCAGCGCATCCGATGCCGCAAGCGGAATATGAGTATTCGAGCCTATATCAACCGTGCGAACCGTTTGGTTTGCAGCCGCTGCGTCCTTAATCTGAAAATTATCAGCCATGGCTTATGCCCCCAGCTTGGTTTCAATCTCTTTGAGCAAGGCTTCTTTTTCTTCGGTGGTGATTGCGCCTTCTTTACTGAGCAGCGTTTTTGCGGATTCCATCACGCTGCGCGCTTCAGAAAGCACTGGGTTAGCGAGATTATTCGCGGCCTCCGCTTGTGAGCGCCCACGTCTTGCATAATCACCCACCTGATTACCAAACACCAAAAGCTGGTGGCATAACCCATTATCCGCATTCTTCACCGCATCATCAATCAAGCCAAAAAGCTCAAGACGTAGCGCTTGAATAGCGGTATTTTCTGCACCGCCAACGTAAGCGTCAGGCGCGGTGTGCGCGGTTTTGATGTCATCTTTGATTGTCATGTTTTTCTCCTTTAAAATTAAGCCAGCGCCATCACGATGTAGGTGCCGCCCGAAGCGTTCACCGCAGCGTTGGCCGACTTTGGCTGGAATCCTGCGTTTAAAAAATTGACCGAAACACCTGATGCTTCAGGCGCAGCCACGTTTGTGCGGAGGTAGTAATATTCCGGCGAACCGCCGCCGCTGTTTCGTGCGCGCGAATACCAGTGCCAGTTTGCCGCCACATCGATTCGCTTGATCCACAGCGTGCGCGGATAAAATGACAAATTGTCAATCACGGGACCGGTCGCAGAACCGTTGCCGGTGTAACTACCAAACCAGCTCACGCCAGGCTTGGATGCAAAAAGATACGCATTAAACCTAAAACCGCTGCGGTTCACATTTGCACCGGTTCCCACAAAAATATCGGTCGAGCTGAGCGACACAAACTCATTTGCAAAAGACGCCTGCGCGTCACTTTTATTCAACCGCAGCGAATTGCCTGCGGTAAGATTTTTGTGATACACCGCGAAATCTTCTGACGACGTATTGGCTTTTGTTATAATCATTTCTGGCACAACGCCCAGATTATGAATTAGCTGGCGGGTGGTACCATCACCCAGATAATTCTCGATAATGTCGAAAAAGCCTGGCGACTCTTTTAAAAATAACGCGGCGTAATTGATAAAGCCGTTATTCGTGTTGATTTCCGCATTCGGTCCAATCGTAAATGGGGAAAAACTTTTTCCACTTCCGATCACTTGCGTTGGCGTGTAGCCCGTTACAACCCGAAGTGGCTGTTCGACGCCGCTGGCTTTATCAAAAATCACGGCTGGATTAGAATTATACGTGTCTTTAATAATCGCCATATCCGGCGTGAACGGCGTGACGATGGTTTGATCCGCGCCGCTGCCTTGATAAAGTTGCAGCGATGCGACCTTTGGTTTTGCGGATGAAAGCAAAGCTGAAATCATGTTTTTATCCGAAGTTGCTGCCGCCGGATGAACCGTAAATCGTCGTGCCGCCATCGAAGGTGCGAAGGATGATGCGATCGACCGCGCCTGTAGTTTGCGTGAGCGCAGGTGGCGCGGAGCCTTCCCACTTCAACCCTGCAGGCCAAGCAATCGTGCGAGTCGTGACCGAGGCATCTTTCTTGCGATAAATTTCTAAAAAAGCAGCGCCCGTGGACGGAATATTGGTAAAAGACAACGCCGTGATATTCACCCCGTGTGTGAGGTTGATCACGCTGCCCAGCGACCAATCGATCGCTAAAATATCCGCTGCCGTCACGTCCTGCTTTTTGTCGCGCACATTCACTTGCAGCACGTCTTTAATTTCTTTGCCGCTGCCTTGCAGATTGTCCGAGCCATCAAACGACCAGCCCGCGACCGCCGCCAGTGCTTTACCGCTGGTGTTAAGCCATTTAATCAAACCGCTGGCAGTGGAGCTGGCAATGCCTGAAACGTCGCCTTGCTGCGGGAAAATAGACCAATCAGTGTGCGTGCCCGAGCCGATTGCGGAAATCGGTGAAACAATCAGCGTCGAGCCGGAATAACTCACCACCGAAACCAGCATTCTGAAGTTGCTTGGATCGGATGTTTTGACCGTGTTTAAAATCTGAGTTGGCATGAAAGCCTTGCCGGTGCCCACATCAAATGTGCGGTTCGAACCCGTGCCGATCGCGACCGATGACGTCGAATTCGCCGAGCAGGTCGAGGTGCCGATAATGTTGGTGAGCATCGCTGCCGTGCCGGAAATGAATCGCATCACGCGATCCCACAAACGTTCGGATGGATAACTTCCCAGCACCGGCACCACTTTTTTGTGGCCGTCGCCGGTCGTCATGGCGTCGAATGAAACATCCACGCCTTCAATTAAAATTTCGGTCATGATTCGATTACCTCTTCAAGGCTGATAGGACAGGTGTTGCGGGCATACGCTGCAAGCGAATGCGGCTCGGTATCGGAAAACCGTGCTAAAAACGCGCGCGTGCGGCGGGCGTCTTCAGGGTTTTCCATGAATAAGAACGGATCGGTCGATCCGTAATTTTCTTTCATTTCGTCTAAAATTTCGGCTTGGCTTTCCGTCAAAAACGGAATCTCGCCTTTAAAAATTCGCTTGCCGGTGTTGCGTTCGGTATAAACCGCGCCGCCTTTTGCTTCGATTTTCTCATCGCGGTTGCGATAGCCGCGCTGCGCGCCGTAGCGGAAATTATGGGCAAACTGCATGCCGTATTCAATTTTGAGCAAGCCCACTTCCACATAGCCGTCGGCATTGTCCGGATCATGGATGATGCATAATCCTGATTTGTGCACCACGTTTTCGCCTGCCCACCACAAACGGTGAAGCACTTTATTTTGAAGCTGATCGGGCGAATAGGTTCCGGCAAAAAAGCCGTCGCGCGCGAACTGATCGTCATACACTTCATACACTGGCGGCGACATGGCCATCCAGTTTGAATCCTTCACCAGCACGTCATATTCATCATCGGCAAACAAATAAAACCGAATGAGTGCGTTTGGCGCGTTGTGGCGTATAAATCCAAAAAGCCCCGCCTGCTGATCGGTTGTGCATGTCCAGCCGATTTTGGTGGATACGTAGCTAGGTTCAATGCTGCGCGCGACTTTCGATAACGGTAGCTGGCTTGCATTAGCAATCGGCCACCCCGCATTCCAGTTGCCAACATTGCTGTCGAACGTGCAGTAGCGGGTGACATCGCGCACCCCTAGAATAATATTCCCCATCTTATCCCCTAAGTGTCGCGAGCAGTACGCCTGCCAGCGGGTTGTATTGTTTCGAAAGCGTCACATAATTACGGCCAGAGGCATTTCCAAAACGCGAATCTTCGATGCGAATCGTGCTGCCCGCTAACCAAAGCCTTGCCTGGGCAGGCGCCACTTTTGCGGTGGTCTGCAAAAACTGCGAAACAGTGCCGTAATAATTGTCATAAAAACCGAGCATCACCTGCGCTGCGGCTTCGTCGCGCAAACGACTTTCGATTTCGATTTGTTGTGCCAACGGAAACTGCGTAAGCACACCGGCGCGATCTTTGGAAAGCTGGAGAAAATCTTTCCCGTAACGTTCGCGTTTATCCGGATCCACGCTTCCGGCGATTGACGCGCCTTGCTGAATCGTCGCATTTTGTGCGTATTTTAATGTCACTTTACTGGTCGGCATCCCGCGCGTGCGATCGGTCGGTGTGATGCGCGCGCAAGAAATCATGTCACACACCCCGTCGCCGCCCGACTTGGTTCCATCCAGGCGTTTAAGCGTGAGCAGCGGCTCAGCCTCAGGCGATGAAATTCGCACCGCCTGAAACACGTTGTTTGCATCGGGAAGCAATGTTGCGTTGATCGATTTAAGCAGCGTTTGAATATGCTGCAAATAACTCACATCGTTTTGCACATGCTCGCCCACCACATAATCGCCCAGCGCGCCTAGCGCGGTTAGCGACGCAAAACCGATGCGCGAATCCGGCACGCCCGCTTCACGGAGCCTTGCCGGAATAACATCGCGCAAAAACTGCTCAGGCGTAGCCGCATCCAGCGTGGCTGAAAGCGGTTTGGAGCCAGTTTTTAAAAGCGAAAGCGTCGGGCAGTGCACCACACGTCCCGCCGCAGGGGTTGCGGCAATCAGCGCAGCTAAATCGGCAACCGGTGCGTCCGCTGGAACGATCGTTCCGGCGTCACGAAAATCACCGACAAACGATGCCGGTGCAAAACTGCCGTCTTTTTTCCAGCTGTAGCCGAAAATTGAAAGCGAGCCATTCACCGCCACCGGAGATAAATTGAACTGATACCCCGAAAGGCGGGGTTTGAGCCTTCCTTTAATATCGGTTGCCGTGCCTTCCGTATAAATCGTAGAGCCGTCATTGGTGCCCGCAAAGGTCGCGGTCAGCATCGGTTTGTTTAATTCATATTCCGCCCCGCGCAATTTCACCTGCGCTTCGGTGTTAGACGGAAATTCAATGCCTTCAGCGATGCCGAAAAAAACTTCTTCAAAATCGTTGTACGGCGAAAATTCATCGCCGATCAGCAACCGGCAATTAAACCCGAAACCCACATTCGCGAGATAATCAAACTTGCCGGTGTTCGGGAAACTAAAGTTTCCCGCGTTGGTGTTACCGGTTAAAATCGCGCCGTTATCATCGACAATGCTTTGCTCAAACCACGCCACGCCGCCCGCTGCGCCTTCGTAATGCCCAGGCGCGGTGACGTGATTATATCCACGCCCCGTACTCAGGCGCACCACATCCAGCGTGCCCAGCGCGTCGATTGCGACCGTAATTTCAATCAGCAAAATATTCATGCGCGCGCCGCCAACACTTGTGAACGCTGCGCGATACTTGCAAATGAACCAGCTAAGTTTCTTTGCAGGCTGATCTGCTGATCACCCGATGCTATTTGCACGCGGATCAACTCTTGAATGTCCGAACGCAAGCCGCGCACTTCGCGCTCAAGCGAACGGTTATCGTTCACCGCCAGCGGCGTCACGGTGGACGGCTGCCCAAGCTGCATAATTTCAGGGCCGCGCTCACCGACTAAAAACGGACTATTCACCGGCGTAATACCGCCATTTGCAAAGCCTGGAATCCCCGCGTTTTTAAGCAACATGGATGCCTGCAGCGAAGCAAACGTGTTGGTTTCAAAAAACGCTGAGCGCCGACCGCCGCCAGGCACCACGCCAGGCGTCAGCGATGCGAGCAACGCTTCGGTTGAATCATACAGCCCCGCCGCACGAATTTTATCCAAATTGCGAATGACGATTTCATTCGGATTGTTCGCCGAAAACGCACCGCCCGCATATTGTTCAGGAATGCCCGCAGTCGATGCCGACGGCTTCACGTTGATCAGCTTGCCGATCTGATCGGACAAACCGGAAAACCCGCCTTGCAGCACTGCAATTTCACGATCCGCAGCCGTCAGCAACTGCTGCTGCAAACTTAACTGCCGATCGGCGGTACCCTTCACCGCCTTCAAGCCCGAATCGAGCAGGTCAAAATCCTGCGCGTAGGCTTGATTATTCCCCGTCGCGTTAAACGCTTTGGACAGCGACAAAAACTGCGAGCCAAAACTATTAAGCTCGGTCGCCGCGCCAATATCGCCCAGCTGCCCGCGCCCGATTAAATCGCGTACTTTGGCCTGCGCCTCGCGATATTGCAGCTCCGGCGAAAGCGGTGAAAGCTCGCCAAAGCGAAGTCCGTTGTAGGTTTGCTCGAGCTGCTTGGACAGCCCCGCCCAGTTATCGACCAGCTTGGCCATTTCCTCGCGCTGCGATTGCAAGCGGGTGAGGTTTTCACTGGCAACCGGCGCGGTCTGCTGCTCAATTTGCAGCAACTTCAATTTATGCAGCAACTCGACCTGCGCGAGATCGCCTTGCACCGCCAGCGCATCCACGCGGTCTTGCTGGTAGCGATCCACTTCCGCTGCGATCGCCGCCGCGCGCGGGTTGGTGATCGACAAAATACTGCCGCCCACCGCCTGGTTAAACTGCGCCGCAAACGCCGCGTTCACTTTTTCCACCGAAAGTCCAAGCCTTCCAGCCGTGTCCGCCGTTTGCTTCAGCGCCGCTTCAAGCTGCGAAATCTTTGCCGGTGCCTGCCCGAGCTTGTCGAAGCCAGCAGCAAAATTCAAATCCGAAATCGCCTGCTCGGTTTTGCTAAAATCAATTTTTTCAATCGCGGTTTTTACCGTCGCGCTCGCGTTGCCAAGTGCGCTCAGCTCTGTGGTGAGTGATTTTAATAACTCGCCCGCATCTTTAAATGATTTTTGCGCGCCACCTTCAAAATTATACGAAAGCCCGTCGCGGTTACCGACCTGCAAATTGAGCTTTCCGGCGTTATCCGCGCCAAGTATTTTTGCAACCTGCGCGGAAATTCCAGCTAAGCTGGTCACCGCATCATAGTTTTCCTGACTGAATTTCTTGCCAGTTAAACCCGTGCGCCCGACCACTTCGCCGGTGCTTAAATCGACAAGGCCGGTTTGCAATTTGCTCGACGGCTTGCCGCCGCCAAACAGCGAGCCAACACCGCTGCCGAGAAATGATCCCACAAAAGAACCAAGCGGACCAGCTATCGCAGTGCCGATGATGCCGCCCGCCGTGCTACCAATGCTGCTGCCTATTGAGTTACCAAACACTGCGCCACCGAGCAACCCACCGCCGAGTCCGGCAAGGCCTGCACCTGGTGTAAATTTACTCCCAAGATTAAAAGCGGTGCTTGCAGCCTGATAATTTCCGGTCAAGCCAAACACCGCGTTATTTGCTAACATTCCGAGATTCGAGCCACCGCCGCCGAGCGCTCCCGCTGCGGAAAATATCTGACTCGGCGAAATACTTCCGAGGAAACTTCCACCGCCTGCGCCAGCTACGCCACCAGCCGATCCGCCACCACCACCAATGCCTGCAAAAATCGGGGAAATCAGCGGGCGAATAATCCACGCCGCCGCCGCTTCCGCCGCCACGCGCTTGGCAATGCTGCCGAGTGATTCAAAGCTGAATTTGCCTTCCACCAGCATGTCGGCCAGCGCGTCTTGCACATTTTCAATGCCGCGCACCAGCGGAGCCATAGCGAGTTTGTTCGCCTCTTCCATTTCTTTGGCGCGCTGCTTGGCGTTTTCCTGCTCAGTATTCCATTTTTCCTGCGCCGCCACCGCCGCCTTGATGCGGGCTTCCTGCTCGCCGGTGAGCTTGATGCCTTCGCGCTGCGCGATATTTTGCGCTTTGCTCACCGCCTCAATTTCTTTGCGCGTCAGCGAATCGACCTGCAAAAGCTGATTTTGTTTTTCTAGGCTCGAAATATATTCGCCCAGCTCGTCGTTATCTTGCTTGCGTGCCGCCGCTAACTTCGTGCGGCCACTCGGCGTTTCAGGGTCGTTATCGTTAGTCGCGCTTGAAACGGCGGCTTTTCGTTTATCCTGAACAGATTTAAAATCTGCCACGCGGCGATCAAGCTCGGCTTGCAACACCGCCTGCTCTTTTCGTATTTGCGCGATCTGGTCGTTATTGGCGCGAATCCCAAACCCATTTGGATTGGTAAATCCTTTATTTTGATTTTCGCGCTCTCTGATTTGCCCTGTTTTATCGGCAATCTGGCTGATTAAATCCGCGTCTTTTAACGCTTGTAAATTGCCTGCAAGCTCAAGCAGTTTATCGGAAAGACTGTCAATGCCGCCCGCAATATTATTGATAAAATTAGTGAATGCGCCTTCGGAATTGAGCCATTCGCCAAACGCTTCAAACGCGTCGCCAACCGAATCACCTAAATTATCCCACGCACCGGCAAGGCCGCCTGCCACCGCCTGCGCCGCGCCGCCAACCTGCCCTTTGAGCGTGTCTAAAATAATGCCTTGCGCTTTAAGCAGCTCACCGCTTTCAACCAGCGCTTCAATCTGGTCTTTTTGCGCGACGGTGAATGTCACGCCCACGCGCGTCAGCGCCGTGATGCCTTTGATCGGGTCTTCCAGCGCCTTGCCCAGCTGCGTTGCGGAACTTGAAACATCCCCGCCAAACACTTCCGCTAGATCCGCCGCCAGCGAAATCGCGGTGGTGAATGTGTCGCCCGAAACGGATTTAAACGTCGCGAGCGCCGCCGAAGCCTGATTTAAATTTTCTTTAGTAAAAAACGTCTGGCGCTCGAGCGCGTCATTAAACGCGGTGATCTGCTGCGCGGTCAAACCCGCCGCACCGCCGGTCGCCTTTAAAACCCCAGCAAGGCGCAATTGCGATTTTTCCGCTTCCGCAAACGCCGTGAGCGCTTTCGTTGCCGCGCCGGTGATGATCGCAAAACCCGCCGCAACGGTCACACCAACGGGGCCAAATGCCGAAAGCACGTTGCCCAGCGCGCCGCTTTGCCCAGCAAGCTGCCCCATTTTGCCGTGCAGCTCATCGCTCGCGGCACCAAGTGCTTTTAAACCTGCGCTTGGCTCTTTGCCCGCCGCCGTGATTTTTCTAAGCGCAGCTTCCCCTTCCTTGCCAATCCCCTCGAGAGCTTTCTTTACTTTTTCGCCATCGGCCACAGACAGGCGTATAACGATGCCTTTTTCAGCCATAAAAAACCTCGATAAATATTTTTAAAATTACTGCCGCTCAGGAATCTGTTCGAGGCGCGCTTTTAAAGAATTTACTAAAAAGGATTCCGCCGCTGAAATAGCTGACGGAAGATCGATGCGTTTTTGAACTCGCACAATCGGAACAAGAATAAACATTATGACGCTAGCCAGCCCACGCCCCGTAGCTATTTGCTTGTCAGATGCTTTTGTAAAACCACCGCGTTTGCCTTTTCTTTGGCGCTGATCTTTAGCAATTAAAAAGCCCAGCTTTGCCGTTTTTTTAATAAGAAACAGCTCGCCAATAAACGATTCGTAAAGATGAGGCGTTGGTTTTTTACCGTTTATTCTTTTGGGCGCGGCAGCAGTAGGAATTGCAAGAAATTTTCCATATTTTCCACGAATCACCGAGCCTAGCAAATAAGCTCGATGAATATGTGGAGATTTAGAATAAACGGTACCGGCTGCTTCTAAAGAGTTTTTGTTTTTAGGATAAACCGCGCTACGCCAAGTATTTGCCAGTTTGTCGCCTAATTGTGCCGAACGCGTTTGGCTGCGAAGTTCCTGTTTTAAAGCTTCTGCTGCTTCTTTTACTGAATCTTGAACAATCTTTTTCACGCCGTCCGTTTGCGCTTTTAAAATAGCGGTCAAACTTCCGTCGATCGCGGCTTTAAAAAACATATTCCCTCATTATCTCGGTGGAATCCGCGCATAGACCGCGCTCATATATTGCAATGCATCCATTAGCAGCGCTGGCTGCTCCGAAGGTGCGCCCGTGCAAGGAAGCATGGGCGGCGTCTGCCGATAAAAACCCCATAAATGCACGAGATCATGCGTCCAGGACGCGGTGATCAGGCGCGGGTTTTTTTGGTAGATTTCCCCTTCGATTTCGCAGCCACTTTCGTCGAATTCCCATCCGTCGAATTCTTCAGGTCTAGCTGCGAGCCAGACAGCGCATGCAAGTTTTTTCTTTGCTCGGGATCCAAAATCATCAAGCCTTGAATAAACCCGCCAAGCTCCTGCAAATGCGCCTGCGGAATATATTGCAGCGAATCTTCGCTCAATTTCCCTTCGGCGCGCACCAGTTGCGGCAAATGATCAGCTTTGATCACAAACAGCTGCACCGCAATGAGTGGGCTCATCGCGTTGTAAAAGCTGCGCTTGCCAAGCAAGCGTGAATATTCAGGGCTAATGTCGCGAATCTGCTCTTCAATCAGCGCCAGCTGTGCTTCGTCTTTTTCCGGCGCGTCCAAAATCGCAAAAATTTCTTCGTGCTGATCTTGCGCCGTGTATTTTTCCACGCTTGCGCGCAGCTCGCGGGCAAACTCGTCGCGGGTCACAAACGTAACACCATGACCAATCAGCTCGCGGGTGTACCGAGCGCGATCAAACACGCTCGGTACTTTCACGTGATACACCGGCTTTGGCAGCTCATCGCTGGCCAGAATCGGCGTGTATTGCATCACTTCGCTCGTGTGTAATGGAATGCTCATGACCTACCACACCGTCAAAAACACGCCCGCATCGGGGCCGGTGGCCGCAAACGGAATATTCACATTCAATTTGCCGTTTCGATCACCAATATTGTTATTGGTTTGCAAAATTTTCGGCGCGGTAAATGCAAGTCGGTTGCCTGCGGTTTCACCGTATCGCCCGTGCAGCATCATCGTTGTGCCGGCGCGGAACTTGGTGATCAAATCTTGCGTTGCAACTGGCGTTAAAAGCGGATCGGCCTGACCGGTGATATTGCGCGAAACAATCTCGCCAATATCATAGCCTTCTAGCTTGTTTGGATTTTCCGACGACACCACGTTGTTGCCGTAATTGAACGACGCGGCAGAAATCGCGCGCTCAATGCGGTCAAGCAGGAACTTGCCGTTTTTGTACGGCACCGGACGACCCAAATCATAGGTCGCAGCCGGATTCGCAATATCGGCGTAGCCCGCAAAAATACCGGTGAAGTTGAACTCAGCATACGCAACGCCAGCGGTGTTAAACGTCAAATTCACCGTGCCGCGTGCGCCTACCATCTTGAATACGGAACCGTCATGGTGGCCGTAAATCGTCAGTGATGGAATCGAGGTCGAGCCAGGCTGATAACGCACATTTGGCGGAATCTGGTAATTGGTGGTGGCAACCAGCGAACCGCCCAGCGTGTCGGTCAGGGTTGCGTTTTTTGCAGCAGTGTAATCACTGATAAACGAAGTGCCAGGCACCGCGCCGGTAAATACAATCGGCATGCCGCGATAAAGCTGCGCCGTGCCAACTGCAGACGCACCCAAAACCGCAAGAAAAGCCGAACCGCCCGCTGCCAAGGCTTCAGGTGCAGCCGGAACCCCCGTTGCGGTAAGCGTTTCAGCAATGCCGCAGGCTTTCATCAGCTTGCCCCATTCAGGCGCAACACCAGCCGTGCCGGTGCCTTTGAGCGCCACACGGAAGCTGTAGCTCATCGTCATGCCGCTGGCGATCGGGCCTTGACCATCAAGCGAATTGCTCACTTCATTGGTTTCAGCAAAATTCGGGTTAAAACTTGGAACTGGATTTTCGACCAGCACCGCATCAGTGTTTCCCACCGGAGAGGCATCTACGCCTTCCGTTCCTTCAATTTTCGCCAGAATAACTGAGCGACGACTCATCATGGATGGCATAGTTTATTTCTCCTTCTAAGAAGTTTTTTTGGTTGCGGGCGCAGCGACGGTTTTGTCGTCGCTGGTTTTTTCTAAAGGTTTCACCACCGGCGCTTCAGATTCATGCACGACCACGCTTTGTGGCTGCGTAGCGCGGTGGGACGGAATATTTTCGGGGTCAGACATGTCTTTTTCTCCAAACAAATTAAAAAAAATGGGCGAGCATTGCTGCCCGCCCAGCCATAACAACGGGAGGGTAATAAGGACACTTGGAGGAGCCGTCAGCGACGACTAGCGACCAAGTGGGAGCGCAGCCGAAGCGGCGCTTGAGCAAAAATAATTACGGCACCAGCGTAAATGGATCCCCAAACGCCGTGCTATATTTAATCACAAAGGGCATCGAAAAAAACGAAAGCGGCGTCTGGCCTTCTTCATTGGAAACCACCACCGAACGTTCACCTTCTTCAATATCATAACATAATCCGCCAAGCGTAAAATCCGCCAGCACCGCCTGCACGATCTGCCCGCATAGCCGGTTGATCAGCGTGCCGGTTTGTGCATCCCCGATCGGCGTGACATATCCATCCACCCGAATCGATAAAAAATTCTCGACGCGGCCTGTGTTTTCATACGACACGGTGATATCGCCGTCATACAACACCAGCGTCGGAAAGCGTGTCACCGCTGCATCGCGGTTGCGCTCGATATATAATTCTTCATAGCCAGTAATACCGGATAGTTTTTCAAAAACCGCCAATACAATCTGCTCGCTGATAGGCTCACTCATGGCCGAACCTTATCCACATCAAACCGATAAAACACTCCTGCATCATCTTTGAGCGCAGTGCGAACCTTGTAATACACCTCGCCGCGTTTGATGATATCGTCTTCTTTTGGCGTTATTCCGGCAAGCTGATCACCGGATATTTCAATACGAACTGCGTCCTGCGCGGCAGAAAGACCGGAAAACCCGATTTCCTGCCGCACATCACTAATTAGCATACGAACCGAAACTTCCGCCCCCACCTTCGGCGCATACACCCCCGCTTCGGACATATTCGCATCCAAAGACAAGGTTGCAGCGAGCTGAGTAAAAGCGGTCATAAAAAATTAGAAGGATCCGTTCAAACGAACTTTGCCAAGAATTAAACCGGCAGTCGAAGCCACCGCAGCTACCGCAACACCGATCAAGGTGTTACCAGCTGAAGTCGTGGTGCAAACTTTATTGGTATTATCCCAGTAAATCTTTGCACCCACCGTCCACGCTTGTGAATCGGCTTTATCGAGTTCAAAAACGCCGGTGGTAACGCCTTCAACTTCCGCGCCGTTTGCAGCAGTGCTTGCAGCCACCGCAAAAATAGAGCCGACTAAGAAACCTTTACCAGAATTCACCTGATACGGTGCAGTCAGCGTCAACGTTTCGCCTGTTTGAATAAAATTCTTCATAAAAAACCTTTCTGTAAAATAATGAACCAACAAAAAAGGCGGGTTTTAAGCCCGCCTTTTCGTGTCGCTTTAATAAACGTGATTATACGCCTGGGTTTTTGACAAGACCGCGATGATCGATCGGAGCCGCTGCAAAATCATTGCGTACTTTGATCTGAATACCATCCACATCAAAACCAATCTTGGTTTCGATATAGGCGCCGACCTGACCTTCAAGGTAGCAATACTCAATCGTATCAATCGCACCATTTGCTGCTGCCGCATACCATGGATTGAGCGCAACACCGTCAAGGCGCGGCTCGACGATGAGCTGCATGGATCCGGCAAACGGATTATAATCCGCTGCTTTTCCGGCCAGAATCTGTGTGTTAGCAAGGAAGGACTGGCCTTCCGCTTCACGCGCCGCAGGCACAATCAAATACGCCAGTTGCAAATTTAAAATCGTGCCGTTCGGGCCAGTCTGCGTGCGAGCCAAGCGACGTAATTCATTGAGCGTGGTCACGGAAATCGCGCCGCCAGTGCCGAGGTTTTTATGCGTTGCATGAAACAGCGCAACGCCGTCGGCAAGGTTTGGATTGTTTTTAAGAATATTATACACAATATCCGATTCAAGCGCAGCGGCGGAAGTTGCCATCGCAGCAGGCACGCGGGTAAACACCGATTGATCGTCATTGATAATCGCCTGACGGGTGATCGGCACGATTTTACCGTAAGATGCCAGCGCATATTCTTCTTTCTGATCGCTGAAAGAACCGCTTTTGAACTCACCGTTTTCGTTCACTTTTTCAAGTGCCGGCGCATCCGAAAGCTGTACGCGGGAATTAATCTTGAAATCCGGCGCAGTTACCTGACGTGCCCAGGCGGTAAAGGTTCGCGGTGCTGCTTCATAGGCAATACGCACGGTTCTATTTGCCACGTTCGCAAGGATTGCAGGAAAATCGCTGGTGGTGTGCGAACCGGCGCGCTGCAGCATCAAGCCCGCCACTTCTGAACGGCTAAGACCACGCACTTTCACACCTTGATGCGAAAGCACTTCACGGCCAATTTCAGTCAGCGCCATGCCGCGAAAATCTTCACCGCCACCTTCTAACTTGAATTTGGTTGGATCATAACGGTGCAAAATGGCCGATTCAATCGCACGGCCCATCTTTTGATTATCTTCTTCACCCATACGCACGGTGGTAGTGATGTTTTCTTGCTGGCTGGTCAGCGTGTCGAGCACTTTAGCGCGAACACCATCAATCGTTTCACCTTTTTCAATCGCAGTGTTTTCGATTGTAGCCAGATTTTTATCCAGCGATGGGTGCGAAGTGCGGGTTTGTGTTATCAAAGCGCGAATGCTTTGAATGCGAACCAGCTCCGCAGAGCGAGCTTCGCTGGCAATCTGCTGCTCATTCACCGCAGGCGCGGCTGCTGGCTGCGTTTCCGCCACACCGGAGGATGCAGCGGTAGTTACGTTTGGATTAGACATAGTTTCCTCGTTGGTTGTGGAAGGCGCTTGCGCCGACCGGTTGATAGTTTCGCAGGGAAATAGTGTTTCTGCTGCGCGCACGCCTGCGCCTGCGTCAGCTCCAATCGGGACGAATGAAATCTCATACGGCTCCCAATCGGTAATTTGATAGACCGGCACTTCACCATCGCGGCGAATAATCTCGCGCTGATGCACGATGTAGCCAACCGATACATTTCGAATAATTTTATTTTCAATTTTGCGCGCGATAGATTCATTCTCACCGCCTGCATCCACGCTCAAAGTGGCAAGGCCTTGACCCTTTTCAATGCGCGCCGATTCACCGCGCACCGCGCCAATCACGCTTTCCAGCGAATAGCTTGAATGGCTATTAAGCACCGGTGCGCTGCCGGAAGTCAGGCGCTCCATGCGAATGGACGATGGTTCCATCACCAGCACTTCGTCATAATATTCGCGGTTTTGATAATCATAGCGACGTACCGCCGCACCGGTTGACCACACCACATCGACTTCAATGGTGCCGCTGTCTGAATTTTTGGCAATAGCGCCTATTTCCGCCTTGCGTTGCTGCAAAGGCATCTGCTGTGAAACACTCATGAAAAACTCCTAAGATTGCGTGTTATTGGTATTATTGAATTGATAAATACCGCTTTGCGACACGTTGCGTGGATCCGAATCAACAATCACTTTGGCAGAATCGAGCTGCTTATTGGTTTCGGCAATTTCAGCAAGCTGCTCGTCAGGATCGTAGCCTTGTTTGTCCACCATTTGTTTCCAAGTTTGCATGCCAGCGCGGGTCAGCAGAATTTCGGCTTGCGCGTCTTTGATCGGATCCACCATATCCATCGGCGGCGGCATCCAGTCGGTCGGCGCATCAATATTATCAATCATGCCTGCGATCGCAGCCGTTTCATACACGCGCTTTTGAATCGCATGGCAAAGACGAAAGCAATATAGCTGATACTGCACCCGCTCAATACTGCGCTTAAAACCAAGACCGCCTGCGCGCAGCGACGAATAATTCGCCTGACTCAAATCACCGGTTAAGCGATCATAAGTGGTCAGCAATCCCGCCGCCACTTCATGCAGCTTGGAATTCACAAACGGCGAATATTCACCGTCCGAAGAAGGCGATCCAAACTCGACATCTTCGTTTGCCTTCAAATAGCCGATCATGCCAGGCTTCATTTTTTCAATGCGGTCGCCGCTTTTCTTGTCCACCTCGGCATTGCCCAGCGGGCTGCTGGCATCACCGGCTTGCTTAACAAACGCGACAAAACATGATGCAATTTTTTTACGCATCAATTCCGCGTCTTGATAATCCGCCAAATCTTTCAGGCGTGTGATCACAGGATAAAACGCTGTCACGCCACCAGGTTGCCCTGGGCGCGTGCGGCGAAACACATGAATAATGTCTTCCGCCGGAATCCGCACGGATGCCAGCGTCGAATAACTCGATAGGTTGCCAGGATGCTCTTTGTGCATCCAATACGCAACGCGCTTTCCAAACACATTATACTCAATACCTTGAATGATGCGGTTACCCACGCCTTCGTTATTTTTCAGCGTATCGAGATAATCAGCTTCAAGCACTTCAATTTGCAAAGGGATTTTCAGTCCATCCGAAGCATAGCGGTTGCGAAAACGCACAAACACTTCGCCGCTTTCAAATTCCGATCCAGCAATGAGCGATTGCAATCCGCCAAAATCATTCAGGCCTTCAGGGTCGCACTCATTCGACCAGCGTTTCCATACTTCTTTGTATTTTTTGCGTTCATCCGCAACCAGTTTCACGCGCGGCACGATCCCCGTGCCAATGACATAATTGTGATAATCCGACACCGCCTTGGTCGCATACGGATTATTGCGAACCAAATCGCGCGCACGATCGCGCAGTTTTCCTCGCGCACCAAACATTTCGGCACTGGCCGAACTCGAAGCCGTCACCCAGCCATCCGTGCGGCGGCCACTGGTGGCACCATCATAGCCGCGCAACAATTCTGCCGCATGCTGCATTTTTATACGAGCAATCATGCGGCGCGCGCCGGTTTCAGGCGCAATGCTACCAATCAGCTTGTCGAGCCACATGTTATTCCCTCTCAAAGCTGGCAAAATTCACACGGTTATTTGTGGATGAACCCGAGCTTGCTTGCGTTTTTAAATGTGAAATCACCGTTAACGCCTGCTCCGGCGTGATATACTGCACTTCTTTTCCTTCGTGCCGAACGCGGGAAACCCCGCTGGCAAGCTGGTTTTGTAGCGCATCAATTTGTTCTTGAATCGTGGCCATTATAACCATTCTCCTTTATCGGGTATCCAATCAGCGTCAGCCGTTTTGGCCGACGTATTTTGGTTTTTGTTATCCTGTTTTTGTGCAAGCGGACTTGCAAACATATCCACCTGACCATGCTCGGGTGGGCGCTCTTTTTCGATACGCAACTTTTCCCACATTTCATCATCCAGCCGGTGCGTCATGATCAAATAATCCACCATCGCCATGTTATAGATGCGGCAATCGTGAAAATGGTTTGGCCTGCCGTTTGCATCCCATTCTTTTCGGGTTTTGCCGTTTTTCGTTATTTCTTTGAGCGCTTCTGCCGTGAGCTGCTCGAAATATTGCTGGTCATGCTGCTTGGAAAAGAAACAAAACCCTGCCGGAAACTGCTCTTCGCCGCTTGCAATACCTGCTTTACGCAAATTGGAATAGAGCTCCGATTTCAAAGACCAGGTTCCCACCGGCCATAAATTCACCCCACCTGCCTGCTTTTTGCCATTCACCGTAATTTCTTGCTTGGTAGGCGTTCCAATCGAAGGGTGCAACCATCCTGCCATCCCCTTCACCGGATACGTCCACGGGTGCCGTTTCGACCAGCTATAGACCTGCCCTGCAAGATACCCCGAATCGACGCCATAACACACAATCTCACGCAAATTTCCAAACGCGTCGGGATATTTACGTTTGCGTACCTCGTCGAGCTTCTTCCACACTTCGTCGGATGGATCAGACGGATCGCCTTCGATAAATCCAATATCAATCGACCAGCTGCGTTTCGCAATGCCCCAGCCCACCACTTCATAATAAATACCGTTTTTCTGCACGTCGCTCGCGCCAGTGATCAGCACCACGCCAGGCGGAACCGTTCGCATCGCATATTCCGAGCGGCGCTCCATGAGCCGCTCCCAGTCCGGCGCATCACCGCGCTCTTCCCATGCTTCACCCAGCGACAAATTCACAAATGCCACCAGCTTGCGCGGATCGTCTTTGGCATCCAAAAACTTTTCCGCCATCTTGTCCCAGGTCGTGACCGGCGAATACAGCGCGTTGATGTGAAAACTGGGCTGGCGTCCTTCGTCAGCGTTTTCCGCAATCCACTCGGCACCTTCGAGGTGCTCGGCGGTCTTGCGTTTTAACATTTGATCTTTGTAGTAATGCTCAATCAGCACGCCGCATTCCGCACACGCATATTTTGCCTGATACGGCGGCGTCGCATTAAATTTTAATCCGCCCCTGCCGCGTGCATCGGGAAAAAACCGCAGTACTTGCTTAAACCCACAATGCGGGCACGGCACATGATAACGCCGTTTGTCGCCCTCTTCAAACCCACGCCATATCCGGCTCATGCCTTTGATCGTCGGCGTCGAAGCGCGATACGATTTTGCAAGCCCTGAGCGTGTAAAGCTCGTTTGGCGTTCATCCACCAGCTTGTCCGGATCACCTTGGCCATCCACATCGGTTGGCCAGCGATCCCATTCTTCCTTCACCGTGTAGCGAATGGACTTAGACGAAATATCCACCGAGCTGTTCGCGCCGGTGATAACCCAGTAGCCATTGGCAAACGATTTAAACAAAGTGGTCGAAGCGCCATCGCGTGATTTTTGATCGACGATGATCTTTCGAATCTTTTCCGTCACCCGAATGCTGGGCGAAAGTTTTTCTCGCACCCATGCCTGCCCTGCCTGAATGGTCGGGTGCACCATCAAGGTCGGCCCTGGAAACTGATCTGCGATATACATCATCCAGTTCAGCCCAACTTCTGTGCCGCCCACCTGCGCCGATTTTGCAAATGTCACCGTTTCGCATGGATGCCATGGCGATAAACATTCCATGATTTCCACTAAAAACGGAAATCGCTCATTATCCCAGCGCCCAGGATTCGCCGAAGCCTCGGCAGGCAGCACGCGATACTTTCCCGACCATTCGTCGAGCATGATCATTTCCGGCGGCAAGATTGCATCGGCAATCACCGTTTTTAAAAACTGCATATCCTGCATGGCTACCCGATAGCCTTTGCCGTTTCATGCAACACGCGGCGAATTTCTTCTTCGAGTGCTTGACGAATCAATCGTTCATCGGTCATCGGTGCCAGTTTGGACGCCGCCTGAGCCGGAATATTCAGCAGCGCATCACGCAACGCGCGAAACACGTTGCGCGTGGTGTTTGCCACTTCTTCTTTTTCCACCACCGCGCCTTGCTCGCGCAGCAGCTGCAGGCGTTGCAGTTGCAACTGCACCCCTTCGCGCTCAGTGCGAAAACTTGAAAAGCTCGGCGACGCCGAATTTTCTTCTTCACCCTCCGCAGGCGCTGCCATCACCGGTGCCATCATGCGCTGCTCAAGATCGAGCTGCTCACTTGCCACCACTTTGCGAAACCCCTTTGACGGATCCGCGCTTTTTTCCATTGCCGTGATTGCTTCCATCACCGGCACCATGCCATCCTTCATCGGGATGCGCTTGGATTTCACCAGTTTGTAAATGTACTGCCTGCTGGGTGCTTCCTTAAATCGTTTTGGCATCAACAAAGGCAACGCACGCGCAAAATCCGCCTGCGACAACAGATTCACTGCATCCATAAAAAACCAGTAATTCCTTTATTTTTTAAACCTATCGGTAAACCAAAAAACCACCGCAGTGACAACCCGTCGCTAACGGTAAACCCAAACTCAAAAAAATCCGCACTAGCCCTTTCCCGCGCTTTGCCTACCCGCTTAAGTTTTAGGTCGGGGAAGGACCCAAAGGGTGGGTGTATGGCACGCTGTCACCGGCTATGGCTGGGCTTTTGGCAATAAAAAACCCGCTTGGTTTCCCAGCAGGTTTGTTTTGGTTACAGTTCTAGTATTCGGCAGGTATAGCAAGCCTTTTTCGTTTTTTCAAGCAAAATCTAGTGTTTCAAGACCATGGGGTTTTTGCGACAGAAAAATCTTTCAAGTAATACTCGACAAACTTCGCCAATAAAAGCCGCTCATACAGCATGAATAATCCATCCACCCATTCCGAATAAATCGAACGGTTAAAGTTTATGGTTTCTGCTGATAAAATCGTAATCAGCCTGCATAAAACAGGGTTTTTATTTTTATCCCACACCATTGCAATCGCGCCATTGGTTCTACGCATTGGTTGGATTATCGGCTTTGCCCCGCGCATCCAATCCGGCGGCTGATCCATCAGCGCATGCTTGAAAACAAGCGCAGGCTTGTTGAGTTCATCGTATCGCTTTTGCTTTTTCAATTCCGCAATGATCTGCTTGAGCTGCAAATGCACGGTCATCGCATCGGGGTGAAGCGCGCCGCTTGCCTTGCCCGACCCATCGATGCTGGTGCCAAGCATGCAGTTGTTCAGCACACGGCACACGCCATCACCCGATACACCCCGCACTTCGAGCCCCGCCCATTCCGCTTCGATGCCATACAGCCCCGCACCTGAATCCACAATCACATGCGCCTTTTGCTGCTGATACACCCAGCGCAGCAGGTTGATGATATCGATTGGTTTCTTTGCGGATGATTGCACCATGTATCAACTTTCTAGGGTTTATGCGGGGTTGGGATAGTTTGGGAGGGTTATGGGAGGGTTTGTTTTGAAATCGCCTGTATTTTATTATTGTTTTACAGTTGTTTATAATTCTATGGGAGGGTTGGGATAGTTACCGTAGGTTACGCGCGTGAAAAAACAAATTGCTCCTGTACCTTCCTCACGTGCGAGCATAGGGGAAAACCCTCCCAACCCTCCCATAAATCAAACAAAACCATGAATTATATAAGTAATTCGCAATCTCAAACCCTCCCATAAGCCTCCCATACCCTCCCAACCCTCCCATAAAAACCGTTGCAATTTTGCTACAAAGGCAAAACTTGCCTGTTTTTTGTGCAAGGGGGTGTGGGGGATTTTTACAACACTGCATGAGTTTGCTCCTTCGACTTATCCGGATCATACTCATCAAGGATGAAAAGCCCCTTCCATTGAATGGTGCTCGACTTTAATTTTTCATATCCCTTTTCCAGCATGCGTTTGCCGAACGCCGTTTGCGTGATCGGGGATGCACCATTCTCATCACACCACATTTCATACGCTTCAAATAGCTTGGACGCGCGCACCGAGCAGTTCATCATCTTCTTGGTGCCCGACTCAAGAAACTGCCCGACCGGATCATTCTCAGCGCGATATTCCGCCGTTGCCGTCACAATCGCATCAGGAGCGCTTAGCTTTTCTTTGCGCCAGAACCAGCAGCCATTGACCAGCCAGCTCATAATCAAATCGGCTTCCGCGCGCAATTTATCGGGCAGCAAATGGTCGCGCTGCTCGAGCGGAATCATCACCTTGAACGGCACCAGCAGCAAGCGCCGCCAGATACCATCGTCCTGCCCGCGAATCGTAGGCTTATTGTTAAACGCAAGACACAGTTTGAATTGCGGCTTGAAATCGAAAAAGCCTTTGTTCAAATGCCGCGTGGATATTTCTTCCGAACCCGTGAAGCTCTTCACGCGGGATTCTGAAAGCCGAGCGCCTACTTCCGGCTCGGACGCCATCACCAAGCGCGTGCCAGGCAAGCGCGCGATGTCGGGTGATGCGGCAGCGCCGTTGTTGCGATCTTGATAAAGCAGCGAATCGATCGGGATGATCTTCGAATAATCCCCGAAAATATATTTCATCAAATCCATCAGCGTGGATTTTCCGTTCGAGCCGCCGCCTTGGAATAACACAAGGCACTGCTCAGTGGTGAGCCCCGTCAGGCAGTAGCCAAAATATTTTTGAATAAACATTCGCACGTCTTCGTCCGGCAAAATCGTTGCCATGAAGCGCTCAAATTCCGTCGGTGCAGGCGCGTTGTCCTTCCACGATGCGTTCGCCACGCGAGTGATCATATCTTCGCGCTTGTGCGGGCGAATCCCCGCTTCCACATTAAACAAATCAATCGTGCCATTTTTCACGTTGAACAAATTCACCTGCGCGTCGAGCTCAGAAACATTGTGCGTCAAATACGGCTCAGCCACATTCAGCATCGAGGCGAGCTTTTGCGAGTTGCCCGTCTTCACCGCATAACCGCGATGCGCGCGAATAGAAGCCTGCAGCGTCTTTTTCTTTTCTTCGTCGGTGGTTTTTGCGGCTAAATCTTCCAGCGCTTTTACTTCATGAAAAATCGCGTCCGCTGTTGCGTGCGCGCAGCGCTCGGCGATCATCTTGCCTTCATCCAGCGACCAGTGGGTGCCCGTCCAGCCATACCAGCCGTGATCACGCACATACATCAAATCCTGCCCGAACCGCGCGCGCAGGCGCTTAGCGTTGCCGATATCGTTTCGCAGGAAAAACGCGCAGATCAAATCAAGGTTCTTGCCCTTCGCCGAGCCCACATCCGCTTCATGCGGAAAGAAATCCTCGGCGGCAAACACGGCCTCGGCGATTGCATTTTCGGCGGGCGTCAAAGCACCTTCATCCGGCGGCGAAGCCTTCGCGATTTTTTGGGGGTCTTCTCCCTCGTAAATATCGTTTTCCTGCGTCATTTTCTACCGTTTCACGCCTGTTTTTGTTGTGCTTGAGGTTTTTCATTGATGTGCCAAAAATCCGCTGGAACATGTGTCCGGCAGAACATTTCACCGCGAATGCCAAAGAAGGCATATTGCTTGCAGTGCTTGCATTTTGGCGCGGTCACTTTCTTTTCTTTTTTCACATCAAACAGCGATGTGCTTTGCGGCTTTGCTTTTTTCCAGCGGCTCATTTTGCACCTCGCAGCATGTCGTTAAAATCCTGCCCGCGCGGCGGTTTTGCCACCCGTATCACCAGACCGTTTGCCGCATGCCGCACCGCCGCCTGCTGCCAGCCGCGCTTGCCTGCAACTTCGTCTTTCATGTCGTTATCGATGCACAAAACAATTTCGCGCACGCAGGCCGGAATCTTGATCGTCGATAAATTCGCGATCGAAAGCGCAGGCCACACCGGAAGGCCGGTCGCCTGCCACACCGAAAGCGCCGTTTCTATGCCTTCAGCGATACCGAGTGTCGAACCAGGCGCAAAAAGCTGCACCGCGCCGCCGGTGAAGGAACCAAACATTTTTTTAGCGGGGCTAACAGCTGCCTTGCCCACCGCGCCGCCCGCGTTTTGCAAAAACGTGCGGTGCAGGCCGATCATTTTTCCATCGACCGACGAAATGCGCGCCAGCATCGCAGGCAATTTCAATCCGCTTTCGCGATGCAGCACCTGCGGCTCAAAGCGCAAATACGAAAACACCCGCGAAGGAAGCCGCGCCGTGCGAATCCCGCGTGCTTCGAGATAATCACGCACCAGCGAATTGTCCGAAGGCTTTGCCTGCGTCCATGCGCCAGCCAGCCAGTCCACATTCTTTGGCGGCGCTTCAGGTGCAGGTGCAGCAGCAGGCGCAGGCCGATAATCCGGCGTAACGTGAAAATGCTCGCCGAGCTTTTTCGCCGCATCTTTAAAATTGCAATGCTCGGTTTTTTGCACCCACTCAAAAATATCGCCGTGCGCGCCGCAGCCAAAGCAGTGATAAAATCCTTTTTTATCATTTACCGAAAAGGACGGGCTTTTTTCTTCGTGAAATGGACACAACCCGATAAACTCGCCGTTGCTTTGCCGCAGCTGCACGCGCTTTGAAACCCACTGAGACAGGCGAACCCGCTGTTTTATGGCCAAAACATTGCCGCCGCCGCGATATTCAACTCGGGGGGTATTCATGGCCGCTTTGCCCCTTGACTCACTTTGCCCGCGCGGCGTTTAATAGGCGTGCGTTCGCAAGGGCGTCCCCACATGGCTAATGGGTGGGACGCGCAGTCAGGCACAACTCTGTCTGCAGCTTTAACTTCGGCCCCTTGCGAAACGCAATTCCCTAAACGCTGCCGCCCCGTATTGGCGATACTCAGGTCGCAGCACACGTAAAGGAAATTCAGATAATGGTTGAAGATTTCAAGCGGGGCGATGAGCCCAAAAAAAC
>Ga0315904_10001159_pt1 | contig 41662 bp, 13 predicted proteins | sample LakEriMetagenome_6_FD_203529 | JGI IMG/M metagenome (GOLD analysis project Ga0315904, IMG submission 203529) | Freshwater fungal communities from buoy surface, Lake Erie, Ohio, United States - Buoy 12 MA120 | ecosystem: Environmental > Aquatic > Freshwater > Lake | place: USA: Lake Erie, Ohio... | reverse complement strand
CGCTCATCAGGAACCGCTGCTGCATCAGCAGGGGATCCTTGATCGCCCGGTACTGGACCAGCCACGACGTCAGCTCGGCCGCCGTCCCCGCCCGACCGACGAAGGTCTGGAACCACGCCTTCAACTGAACACTGCGGCCTTCGTCTGAATTGAACAGGAAGTTGACCAGCGCCAGCTTGAGGGCCGGATCGTTCGGATTCCTGTTGATCGAGGTGGTCCATTGGGACAGCTCGGCGGCGGTCGCCAGCCGCTGGACCAACTGCAGGTAGGTCGCCTGCACATACCGCGGCGTCGGAGCCAGCCCCGCCAACAGCGCCTCGATATTGACCCCCATCAGCACCGGGGTGCCGTTGAGCGACGGAGTATTCTGCGGCACCAGCGTCTGCAACTGCGAATGCCGGACCTGCGACGTGAGCGACTGCACCACCCCCGCCTTGACCCACAGCGGCAGTCCCGCACCGTCGTAGGTGAGGCGATTGCTGCCGAGGCCGCCGTTGAGCAGCACCTGCGCACTCGAACCCGCCAGGAAGTTCATACGGAACTGGTCATCCCCCTCATTGCCCCGGACCTCGACGTTGCGGAGTTGCTGGAGTCCCTGGATGGTGACTGTGTCTGCGAAGTTGCCCAGGTCCAGCAGGACCGACTCGATCGACTGATGGGCGTAGCTGGCGAGGGCATTTCCCAGGGCGGCATCCGAGATCGTGAACGCTTGACCGGCCATCGCATCGCGATGGTTGATCACCAACCGGTCACTTCCTGTGGTCCCGTTCATCGAGACCGCAGGAGCTTTCGTCTGGCCAGTGAGCCCCGAATGGGCGACCTCGAACTGGGTTCCCCGCTCGCCCCCCACGAGCGAGATACGGTCGGCGACGATCTGCCCCTGCGACTGGATGAGGGCATCGGAGGGGCCGGAGGTCATTCGCGTCAGGCCGACGGTCACCTGGGGGCTGTCCGCGATGCCGGCAGCCGAGACCAGCGACCCCGGCTGCAATTGCACGGCATCGGGGGCGAACAGCCCCACGGTGCCGGTTTGCGAGCGGATCTGGGCGTTCGCGGTGGCGGTCAACGCTTGGTGGGTGAGCCCCTGGTCGGCCACATGGAAGTTGACGGGACCAACCCCCTGAGCGAGCGCGTCGATGGTCAGCCCCTCGGTCGTACTGACTTGCACCTGTCCGCCAGCCACGAGTCCCGGGATGCGACCCGACGAGCTGACCCGCAGAGCTCCGGTGTTGTGCACCACGATGTCCCCCACGGCACCACGCGCCTGGAGATTGCTGACCTGGGTCTGCAGTGGCGTGTCGGTGCTGCCGGCCGAGTGCCGGGCGTCGATGACGAGGGTGTTGGCGGTGATGAGGTTCTCGGCTGCCGGGGCCACAGCGAAGGCCATCAGGGCGGGGCCCGCGACCTGGACGCTGGCCTGATTGCCACTGGCGACCACCGATCCAGCGGGAGCCAGCAACGTCAGGGTGCCGCCAGCGGTCATCAATCCCGTGTTGAGATTTCCGACCAGTTGCAGCAGAGTGGCGTTGTTGGTGGCGGAGAGATCGACATTGCCTGTGCCGGCGACCTGGATGACAACCGGCTGGTTTGCCGAGCCGATTGACCCGTTCGAAGCAATTGTGAGGTCGGCAGCCTGAATGTTGGCAGCCCCGTAGGCAAAGTAGAAGTTCGAGATCGACAGAGAACTGCCGATCGTTCCCGAGGTCGCTCCGGTGATCCCCAGCCAGGCAGTCTCGTTGTTTCCGAGGAGCGTCTGAAGATTGCTGAGGATGCTGGCACCGGACGCATAAACAGTCCCGGTGACGGTATCGATTAGCTGAACCGACAGAGTGTTGTCCTGGGCGTCGTAATCGAGGATCACCTGCACCGGATTGGGAGTGGCCGGCGAACCGACAAGTGCGTTCGACAGTTGATTGAAGGACTGCCCTCCTGAGCCAAACCCGACCTGGGCCAGTTCGGGTGTACTGCCAGCATTGGTGGCGGCGTACTGGATCTGCAAGGCGATCGAGTTCTGAATGGCTCCCGTACCACCATAACCAAGACTGCTGCCGGCGGCCCCGATGGCGGCGGTTCCCCGAGAGTCGTTCTGGAGGGTGAGTGTCAGCCCCAGACCAGCGGCATTGCCCGACGGGGTGATGATGAATCCGGTGGAGAAGGAATTCTGCCACAGAACGGGGTTGGGATACCAGGTGGCCGACGACTCGTTGGCGACCGTGCCATCGACAACCAGCAGGTTGGACTCGGTGGGATTGATGGCCGCCTGGATCTGCGCCGAACCGTTGGTGGTCCAGCCCGATCCCGTTCCACCGAATCCTCCCAGCGATCCCTGACTGGGCTGATCAGTAGCGATGATCGATCCGCCGGTTGTCAGGCTCACGCTGCCAGCCGCCTGGATTTCACCGACGGTGAGGGGGACTGCGATGGGTTGCGCCACCCAGATGGAACCGCCGCTGTAGAGGTTGATTTCAGCGTTCTCATCGAGCGAGAGCGTCAGGGGAGCGGCGCTGGTCCCGAGGTTGCCTCCCGCCGAGGCGGAGAGAGCCGTTCCCTGGATCTCGGACTGCGAATAGGCGGTGTACGAGAAATTCGAGATGGTCTGGGTGGCGGACAATTCTCCCGAGCCGCCGGTGAATCCGAGGAAGATGCCATTGGCACCAGCCAGGGCCCACAGATCGGCTGCCGCATTCCACCGGAAGGTCGCCCCCGTCACAGTGTCGGTCAGCGTGTAGTAAATGACCGAGTACTGCGGAACAAAGCTCAGGGTGACATCGACGGCATGTCCCTCGCCGATTTCGACAGGACTGAGCGAGGTGTAACTCGAGGTGCTCGAGCCAACGACTCCTCCCTGCGCGTTCTGGACTCCGTTTCCTCCCGACGGACCGCCGGCATAGATATCGAGAATGATCGCCACACTGTTGGCAATTCCCGAGTAACCCACACCGCTTCCCAGCCCTCCCAGAGCCTGCAGGCCCTGGGGTGAATTCTGAAGAACAAACGCAATTCCCTCGGCTCCATTGGCCTGTCCCTGGTAGGTGAAATTCACCTCAAATGGATTGGAGACCGAAATGGGGCTGGAGTACCACACAGCGGTGGCCGTATCTCCGATTCCCGACTGCGTAAGAGTCAGGACGCCATCGGTCACCGTGGGCGTGAAGTTTCCATTGCCAATCCCAACCCAGGAGTCCGGAGTCCCCACCGGAACACTGTTGAGCGGTCCGATCTCGGTGATCTGCCCCGGGGCCGGTGTCACCTCCATCGTGAGGGCGAAATTGGAGATGGACTGATTGGACGAGACCCCGCCATCAGCACCGGTGAATCCAATCCAACCGGTGGAACCGCCGAGAATCTGGGTGAGGTTGATGTTGGAGAAGGTGTTCGACCAGGACGCGGTGGACTGGGGATTGAGAAGCGACACGGTCAGGGACTGCGTCGACGCATCGTAGGTCACCGTGACCTCGATCGGCGCTCCCGAGTTGATCGAAACCGGCGACACGGACAGGTAATTCCCCAGATTGCCATTGGTGGCCACCTGCAGGGCATTCCCCCCTTGGCCATCACCGCCGTAGATGTCGAGTGCGACCGCCAGGCTGTTCCCAATGCCGGCGTACCCCAGTCCGCCACCCGGTGATCCAAGGGCGAACGGACCAGCACTCGAGTTCTGGATGACAAAGGCGGTGCCGTCCGCCCCGTTGATCATTCCGTTATAGGTGAAAGTGGCGGTGAAGCCATTCGTGATATTGACCGGCAGATCGTGCCACGCGGAACTGGCAGTATTGCCGTAGGCAACATCGGTCAGGTACAGAACATTTTTATTGACCTCGGCAGTAAACCCGGTCCCTCCCGAGTTGTTGGAGTTGATCGTCCAGCCAACACCGGAAGTTCCGAATCCAGACAACACGGCGGTCGACAGTGCATCGCTGGCCAAAGACTGGCTGAAGATTCCTCCCTGGGCCGTGAGGTCGATCTCTCCCGAACTCTGGATGTTTCCAAGCGTCAGGTCGTCCTGCACTTCCACCACGGCGATCTGGCTCGACTGCAGCACCGAGAGGCTTCCTCCCGGGGCGAGGTCAATAAAGAGGGGGACATCGAGTGGTGTCTGAATTCCCAGCGGTGTGGCGTTGGTGGGGACAGATCCGTAGCTGTAGGAAACCAGTTCGCCATTCGGGTACTGGGCCACCATCTCCACAGCGCCCCCCACGCCGTTGGCGAGAGTCAGAGCCGACTGGAGGTTGGTTGACAGCGAATTGTCGGCCAGGCCCTCGATCTCAATGACCGTGGGCGTCGCCACCTGTCCAATCGTTCCGGAGGCCGACAGAACAAGGTTCTGGGCGACAATCTGCGGGGTCACAACGGGCACCGACTGGCCCGGGATGGTCGGCGTGAGGGCATCGACCGCGAGCAGTCCCAGATCGGTGAAACCATAGCTGGCACCGTAGGTCAACTGGGCGGTCTGGTCGATGCTGGCGGCAAACTGGTACGCACTGGAGTAGGTATTGAATTGGGGCAGTTGCCACCAGTCCGGACCAAACACCAGGGGATTGGCGAACATGTTGACGGCGTTCTGCAGGATTCCGCTGGCGAATTGCAGCGTCTGGGCCGTGGTCGGGTTGGCGAGATTTTGCTCGACCGACGCGTGGAACTGATAGGTCAGCAGGGCACTGGCGGTCGGCACGTTGCTGACACTGAAGTTCTGTCCCGAGATGAGCCAGGGATTGCTGCCGGTTCCCTGGCCATAGACCGTGATGCGCCCCATTCCCGGCAGTGCATCGAGAGCATTCCAGATCATGTTGGCGTTGGCATTCCACGGCAGGGGAGCGGTTGTTTGCGGTACTCCTCCGAACGGGGTGAATGTGAGGGTGAAGGTCCCTCCCGTGGCGGAATTCACCGCCTGCAGGTTCGCACCGGCGGGAATTCCGACGAATCCTCCTCCTCCCTGCAGTCCTGCCGCATTGAGTGTGACTTGCAGTGCCGGGCCGACGACCTGCCAGGGATTGGCCGAGGTTCCCGAGCCGGTGACAGTCACCAAACCGGTGATGCAGTTGCCGTTGCTGTCGGTCAGTCCGTTGATCGCCGTGGCAATTTGGGTCGCGGAACTGTTCCAGGCCAGGGGGGCAGTCGTGGCGGTCGAACCGGCGATATTGGTGACCGTGAGAGTGAAAGTCCCTCCTGAGGCGGCGGTCCACAGAGGTGTTTCTCCGGCCCGCACTGGCTGCAGAGTGATGGTGCCGCCGGTGAGTCCCGCCGTGTTCACCACCAGGTTGTTGGAGGTGAGGGGAGCATTCTGCTGAATGTTCCAGTACTGGCTGTAGGACTGGTTGATCGTGTTCTCAAACGAATTGACCGTCGCGGCCGTCCCCTCGTTGGTCCCCTGGTCGATTTCACCGATCATTGTCTGCAGTTGCTGACCGGTCAGGACGTTCATCGGGATGTTGAGGTTGGTGAGTCCGCTGCCACTGAGGATCGAGCCCCCCGGAGCCTCCAGGCGGACTGTTCCCGAAGGAGACGAGATCGACTCCACCACCAGATTTCCCGTGGCCGCCTGGAGATTGATGTCTCCCGAAGCCGAGGCCGAGACACTTCCCGGATTGTGCGCCCCGAAGAACGCAACCGGCGTGATCTGGATCGGCAGCAGCTCGGTGCTGGTGCCGATCTGTCCGCCAGCCAGAGCAGTCCCGGCGGTGAGTTGGATGGTGTTTCCCTGGAGCAGCGACGTGCTTGAGGCGGCGAGTATGGAACCGCCGGCCGAAATCGAGATCGGGGCGGGCGAGGGGAGAACCAGGATCGAAAAGTCTGAGATGACCTGATTGGATCCGAGTGAACCGGTGCCCCCCGTAAAACCGATCCAGGCCGAACTTCCGGCGAGAATCTGCTGCAAATTGAATTGCTGGTAGGCGTGGGTGAAAGTCGTTCCCTCGAGTGGGTCCGTGAGGGTTTGAATGATCAGGTTTTGTGACGGGTTGAATGTCAGTGAGACATCGATGGGGTTTCCTGTGACCAGGTTGACAGATTCGGTCCACAACCAGGAGGGGGTGTTTCCGGCAGTCACCCAGGCGGTTCCCTCTTCCGTCCAGATGTCGAGCAACAGGGCGGCGCTGTTCTGGATGCCTGAATAGCCCAGGCCCATCCCCGCACTCCCCAGGGCCTTGAGACCCCGCGGATCGTTCTGGAATACCAGTGCCACCCCTTCGTCACCCGCCGGCTGCCCGGTGTAGGTGAAGTTGACCTGGAACGGAGCGGCGACCGGGACCGGAGAATTGAACCACAGCGCCGTGGCGGTGTTGGGGCTGCTGGTGGTGGTCAGCGGGAGCGTGTTGTTGGAGGTCAACTGCGGAGCGGCACCTGTTCCCGAGGTCACCCCCGTCCAGGCACCGGTCATCCCATTGAACCCCGCCGAAACGAGAGGTTGGAACTGGAAATTGGAGATCGTCTGGGTCGAGGTGACCCCGCCATCAGCCCCGGTGAAGCCCAGATAGGCGGTCGAGCCATTCACGAATTGCGCGAGATTCTGGTTGACAATCTCAGTCGAGAAGGACGCGCCTGTCACTGTATCGACCAGGGTGACGTTGATGGTCGACACGCCGGGATTGTAGATGAGCCCCACCTGAATGGGATGTCCACTGTTGAGGATGACCGGCGATGTCACCTCATAGGACCCCAGAGTGCCGTTCGTGGCCCACTGGAAGCCGGTCCCTTCGGCTCCATCCCCACCATAGATGTCGAGCGCCAGTGCGACGCTGTTGGCAATCCCGCTGTATCCCAAACCGCCCCCAGTCGCTCCGACGGCACCGGTGCCGCGGGGATCATTCTGCAGAACGAAAGCAATTCCGTCGGCACCATTGGCCTGACCGGTGTAGGTGAAGTTCACGGCAAAGGGCTGCGTGACCGGGACAGCGGTATCAAACCAGGCGGCATTGGAGGTGTTACCGGTCCCGGATTGGGTCAAGGTCAGAACATCACTCGTAATACTCGCGCTGTCACCCTCGCCGGTAGTCAGGATCCACCCTGTGCCATTCTGGTTGAATCCACTGAGCGGAAGCTGTCCCGGAGTGACCACCTGGGAGCTGATGTAACTGAAATTGGAAATCGTCTGAGTCGATGTCACACCACCATCGGCCCCCGTGAACCCGAGGTATGCGGCCGTTCCCCCCATGAGAAATGTCAGACCCGACGCCGGGATTGACTGGGTCACTGTTTCCTGGGTGACCTGATCAGTCAGCGAGACGGAGATGGCCGAAGCCATCGGGTCGTACTGCAAGAGTACGTCAATGGGATGTCCACTGTTCAGGGCGACTGGTGCCGCACTGGAGAGCGCGGGAATGGACCCATTCGAACCCAGGGCGAAGCCTGATCCCTGGACACCATCCTCTGCATAAATATCAAGAATCAGCGCGATACTCTTTCCAATCCCTGCATAGCCGACCCCACCTCCGACGGCTCCCAGCGCAGACGTTTCGGCAGCACTGTTCTGCAGAACCAGGGCGATCCCGTCGGCACCATTGGCCTCACCTGTGTAAGTGAAACTGACAGCGAAGGGTTGAGTGAGCGAGACCTTCTGGTCGTACCACCAGGCATTTGCGGTGTTGCCTGTTCCCGAGTGGGTCAGCGTCATGACATCATTCGCGATCGTCGAGACCCAGGCATTGTTCGACGCGTTGGTCCACCCGTTGCCATTCCCGCCAAATCCGGAAACAGACTTTCCGGGAAGCGTCGCCGTCGCGGCGAACTGGGTGGTGATCTGATCGACGACGATGGTCTCCGGTGCCGTGAGGAAGACTCCCTGGCTGGCGCTGGCGGACACAGCTCCGTTCCCCAGAAGGGCCAGATTCAACGGTTGTTCCGCCGAACCAAGGCTTCCCAAAGTCGCGGTGGCGTTGAAGGTCGCAGCCGTGATTGCTGTCGAGGGGGAGTTCTGCAACAGGGATCCGAGCACATTGAAACTGAGGCTGCCGGGGATCATGACCGTTCCCCCCAGTGTCAGGTTGGCATTGGAGGAGACCTGCAGCGACCCGTTTGTCAGACCGCCGAAATTGATCGTCACAGGGTTGTCGGCGACGACCGAGCTCCTGGCTGTCAATGTGATGTCGTAGGGATAGACATAGGTCTGGGTAAAAGGATTATCGAAGTCGTAGTTGCCGTGATAGATAATTCCCACCTCGTACTGTTGATTGATCGTAGCGCTGACCGTTTCCATGAACAGCCAGGGCTGTGGCGTGGAAGGCACAGTCAACTGCCCCACCGAGGCGACGTAGGGAGCTTCCGTGGTTCCGCTGGTGAAACTCCACACGCTGCCATAGTTGTAATCGAGATCGCTGTTTTGCGAGGGGATCCCCCAGTTGTCCGTGTTGGGGACATTTCCCGGCCGTGTCAGATCCGCTGTGTTGTTCCAGGTGTAGACGAGATTCTCAGCCGGCCTAAAGGTCGTGGAGGTTCCCGCGACCGTGGAGCTGGGGGGCGATGCTGTCGTCACCTGATTGATGGCGCCGGTATAGACCTGGATCTCTCCACCCGGGGCATAGGTGTAGATGCTGGTCGTCTGCTGGAAAGTGTCGTTGATGATCACGGTCCCCTGCAGACTGGCCGCGCCGGCGTGCAGTCCCGACAAAACCACCGGGAAGCCAGTGTAGTTGTTCACATAGCTGGTTCCTGGGCCGCCGGACACGTTGATCGCCGAGCCCTGCAAGCTCGACATAATCTGCCCCGTGAGGATCACCTCGACATTGGCTGTGCCCAGCAGAACCGGGTCCACCGTAATCTCACCAGTGAGACAGTTGAATGAAGCCGAAACTCCGGCGGTCAGCTCGGCAGCCGGTATGACGTAAATGGGCGAGACTGTGAGTGGATTGGCCTGATAACTTGCCTGGTATGCCTGAAGCAGCTCTCCGAGGTGGGCTCCCAAAGTCAGGGCGAGGTTCCCCTGACGCCCCACGTTGAGCTGGGCATTGAGGTCAATAATGTTGGCCGTGATGCTGACCGCGGCCGCGGTGATGCCCCCGTCGAGTGCGTTGCTCACAGCACTGGGAACACTGTTCCCTTGGGCTGCCAAGGGAAGATTGGGCATGATCAACGGCAAATAGCCCATGTTGTAATCACTTCCGCCGGAGCCCAGCAGATACGCCAGTTGCGCATCAGTTCCCGTGATCATGTTGTTCGAGCCGAGATTCGTCTGTTCGATGGCATAGTTCCGGCTGTCGTCATTGCCATAACCCCACAGATAGGGCATCGCGTCACCGAAGTAGACATACGAGGTCGCGGTGGGCGAATTGACGGGACCGACGACCGACTGAGAGACCAGATCCCAGGCATTCAGGTAGCTGCCATTGGGATTGAACTTCGCATTGACCGCCGTCGTGACCGCGAGATAGGGGTTGTAGGTCACCCCCGATCCGGCTGCGACCAGTCCGGGCAGGAAGAATGAGGTCGGGACGGGAATCGTCTGGTTGGTTTGACTGTTTTGTGAATTGCCTGAGGTGAAGCTGGAATTGCTGGCTGCCGTTTGTGCCCAGGCGTCGGCAATGTTTCCCCCAATGCCTGTGTAGGGAGAGGATGTGACAGTCAGGACGCCATTGGGGACCGTGATTTCGACCCCCATGGCATTGAGCCCCGCCTGTTGCACGACTGAGCCATTGGCCACACTGAGAATGATGTCGCCCGTCGCGTTGATAATCGGGTTGGTGATGAACAGGGAGGGACCGTAGCCATTTGTGGTGGTCCCCACAGGCGCCGACTCCGTCAGAGAAACGGTCACGGTGGGAGTCTTGATGCCTGTGGCGAATGGATTCAGGGACAAGGCGGGAGCATCGGCGGCGGTCGCCGATCCGGTAAAGACGACCTCTCCCGTCCCGATCCCGGAGATGACATTGAGTCCGTCGAGGACCAGGTACATCGCTGAGTCATTGGTGATCGTCACCTCGGGTATGTTGGCGGAGACCGTTCCCGTTCCCTGCAGATTCCCGGTGGCAATCACCACCTGCCCGCCAGACACCTGCAGTCCACTCAGCTGCAGGGTCGACACACCACTGCTTGAGATCGTGGGAGAGATCAGGGCAAGTGTTGTCGCATCGAGGCCGGTCAACAATGACTGCGGATTGAAACCCGGATCATAAACCGCAGTGAACGGCAGGAATGGCGCGGAAGGGACGTTGGGTGAAGTCCCGGGGGCGATGTTGCCGTTGGTCGTCCCTGTCAGCCCCGGAGCGAGCACCGCATTCGCGGTCTGTCCATTGACCGTGAATTGTCCGGCCGAACTGCCCGCAGGGATGACAATTTCGAGAGTGTCTGTTGAACCGGCTTCGACCGTACCATCGATCGTGAGGGTGCCTGTGATGTTTTCGGTCGTCGTTCCCCCCGGGTGGCTCTTGATGCCATCGTGGTTTTCGAGGCCGGTGGCTGTCGTGAATGTTGGCAGAGGAGATGCCGAGAGTGAAACTCCCTGTTGGGAAGTGATTGTGCTGTTCTCCTCCAGCGTGATGACCCCGGCGGAGATCACCTGCGCGGATGACTGCGCGTCGGCGATCGGTGTGACCGAGACGTTGCGGGCGTAGGTGTTGGTCGTCGCGGAGAGCAGGCTGCCGACGTTCAGCAGTGGGGAACTGCTGGTGGAGAGCACCACCGATTGCCCGCTCAGATTCGCCTCGCTGCCAACCGTGATGGCGGGATTGACCGAGAACGAATTCGTGGCGGCGGCATAGGCATTGCCGCCGCTCAGACCATAGATATCGCAACTGGCCGACGCCACACCAGCCACATTGGAGACTATCCCCAGCCCAAGATTGCCGATGGGTGCACTGAGAGTGGCCCCATCACCCACGGCGATCGTGGGATTGAACGTCAGGCTCTGGTTGGCCTGCGTGTTGGTGATCTCAACGATGCCCCCGGTTGTGAGCGATGCCCCTTCATTGAGATTGGCAAGGGCCATGGCGGCCAACTGTACGCCAGCCGCCCCACCACCGCTGATCTTCGTCTGGCTGCCGATGAGGACGTTGATCCCGGACTCGAAACCGGTGTTGATCTCCACGGCATTACCGTTGATCGTCCCACCCGCCCCCCCCTTGGCCGTCGAATTCCCCGCGTAACCGTCCGATGCGACTACCTGGACACCCAGCGATCCGGAAAGACTCGCGCCGTTCGTGACCTGCGAAGTGACATTCGCGAGACCATTGTTGACGAGCACCGTCCCGCTTCCGCCCAGCCCCGCGATATTGACCGAATCACTGTGACCCGTGAATGAACTTTGGTTGCTGCTGCGGATCTGAAGCATGCCCGCCGCGGACAGCAAGCCTCCGTTCACTGTGGCGGTCACGGTCGGATTGTTGTTGGTTGTGGCCTGGGACGCATCGCCACTGAGGATTCCACCGCTACCAGCTTCACTCTCGGCGACCAGCGTGTTGGTCGATTCGGCCTGAATCTGGATACCCCCCTGGGTGGACGTCAGAGAGATCCCCTCCACTGTCGCGGAGACGACGGGCGACACACCGGCGGTGGCGAGATAGGCACCGGCACCAGCCAAACCCAGCTCCAGATCGGGAACATCGGTCCCGTTGGAGGACGTCACTTCGTTGGTTGAGGTGGCGGTAATGGCCACCGAGCCAGGGATGGACAGGGCCGCACTGCTGCCCGGAGCCAGCAACCCGGCTGTCACCGTTTCGGATACATAGGAACTGAGCTGCACCCCGCTGCCCGAAACCACTCCCACAGTCAGCGAATATCCGCTGGTATCGACCGACTGGTTGGTGGTCGCGCCAATCGACAGGCTGGTGATTCCGAGTGGCGTCGGAGACTCCGTCGATACCGACGTTGGCACCATGGGGGTCATCGACGCGGTGGTTGATCCACCGCGCGTTGCATTCCCCAGAAAAACTCCAATCGAACCGAGCCCGAGGGAACCCCCCTCGGTGTCGGCGGAGAGCGAGTCCGCGCTGTTGGAGACGATACTCAGGGCCCCCACTCCGCTGAAGGTCGTGCCGAGCACCTGCGCCGTGTAGTTGGCGAGATCGTTGATCGTGGAGTTGGAGCCTGCTCCGGCTCCTCCCAAGCTGATGGAGGCGGAGGTAGCAACCGTACAGACCGCAAGATTGGACTCGGACTGCGTGGCGACCGATACGCCGGTGCCGTTGGTCTTGATCGTGGCACCATTGATCTCGGCCACAACATTGGTCGAGTCAGTGATGGTCCCGAGGGAGACGCCAATCGAGGCCCCAAACTGGGCGCCGGAGAGCGCTCCCGAGCCGATGGTGGAATTCACCGTGGGCTGATAGGAGGTTGAGACGGTAACACCGGCGGTGGATGGAGTGGCGGCCGCCATTGAGGAATTGAGATTGGTCCCGGACTCGATCCCCGCGAGAACCGCGGCGGGGGAGCCGGCTCCCAGATTGACGACGGCATTCGCACCCGCCCCGGCACCGGCCGCAGACGGGCCGGCCTTGATTGCTGCAGCCACTGCCACAGCAAGGGCTTGCAGTTCCGGAGTCGAGGCGGCCGAGACGGTCACGGGACCGGCCGCTGCGATCGTGGTGGCCGCAGTGGTGATTCCCGCAACGGGCTCCAAGGTTCCGAGCCAGGCCTGGGTGGTGTTGGAGACGGTATTGGTGGCATAGACGACACCGGCGGCGAGCGCCGCGCCCTGTCCGACAGACACAGCAAGCGAACCGGCGCCTGACTGCACGGTGATATTCGCGCTGTCGGTGGCCGTCACCGTGAGAGTCGAAGCAGGATTCTGACCCGCCGTGATTTGCCCCCCCGTGATGTTGGCCTGGGTCGTGTTGGTCACATTGTTGTACGCCGCCGCCCCCGAACCGGCACCGCTGTTGCTGGATTGTCCACTCGCTACCGAGACACCCAGGGCCACTCCAAAGCCAATCGACTGGATCGTCGTGTCCGACACGGACGTGACGGACAGGTCACCACTTGTGTTGACTTTGGAATCACAGATCTCCGCCTGTACGGTGTTGGAAACATCATTGGTTCCCACACCGGCCCCGATCGCGATACTCTCGGCGCTCTGGGTGCTGTAGGCGACTGCCAGTCCCACCCCACCGGCGTTGGAATAGATGGACGAATCGTCGTTCGCCGAGACTGTCAATGGCCCGCAGTCGACAGTCGCATCATCCTGGACCGCCGCAACAACAGTGAAGTCGACCGTGTTGTAGATTCCCGCGCCCGCACCGGCCCCGGCGAGGCTGAATTTGCTGTTTCCCTGAGAGGTGTTGGCTGCGACCGCGAGACTGCCCGCCACAGCCACGGCAAATGCATTCCCGTGATCACCTCCCGATTCCAGGGCCGCGTCGACAGTCACCGCACCGCCTGGGGCGGTCGTGACCGTTGCATTGTCAATGCTGGCCGTCACGTCACCCCCGACCGTATTCTCGGCAATCGACACACCGACCGACAGGTCGACCCTCGAAGTGAGTCCGAAAGTGATCGCGAGCGCCCCGGCTCCGGCGACAGCCGATGTCCCCTCCGTGGCACTGATCGAAACCGAGGTCGGATTGGACACGCTGCTGCTCGAGTCCACCGTCGACGTCACATCGGAGGTGACCGAGTTCATCGCGCCAGAGCCAGCGCCGGCCAGATCGACAGGCACACTGCTGGTCTGTGACGGAGTGAAGACACCCGCGACGCCGACGGCGACTGCCTTCACGTCAGCATCACCGGTGGCATTGATGATCAAACCCCCGGCATTCATTTCAGGGAAGGTGACAACGGCACTGTCTGTCACGAGAGCCGAAGTCCCGAGAGTCACTTCGTTGTGAGCCATGGCCGCGCCCACCGAGACCGCAACTCCTTCAGGATTGGTAGCCCCCACTGCTCCAGCGACCGCAAGTCCACCCGCCCAAGCCAGTACTGTCGTGGAATTCAGCGCGGCGATATTGATGTCTCCGGCCCCGGTCAGGGTCGTTGTCCCACCCGAAAGTTGCGCGAGCACAGTCTCGAAGACCATGTTGCCCGACAGCGCCCCGACACCGCTGCCGTCGACCAGTGTCGAATTCGCCGAGCCAGAACCCGCACCCGCCGCTGTGCCGGCCGTCGCCTCCACCGTCGATGAAGCCGTGATGGACAGGGCGTTCGACGTCGTGTTGGCTGACGTGAGAGAGAGCGTCGAATTGACCACTTCGGCCGTAACCGTATTCTGGCTCTGCGAACTGCCAACATAGTTCTTCGCCACCGACGCTCCAACGGCAACCGAGATCTGGGATTCACCCTCACCAGACTTTGAAAGCTGGATCGCGAGGGAGCCAGCGACGGATTCAAACGAGGTGGAGTCCGTTGCGGCCACAGACAGCGCCGACGCCAGGATGTTGCTGTCGCAGACCGTCGCGGTCACCGTGCTCTCAATCCAGTTCCCCGTCCCCGACCCAGCCCCCGACAATTCGATCAGATTCGAATTCGTCGTGGAGATTGAACCGCTGACGCCGATGGCATAGGCGGTGATGGCCAGATCGGCTTCCGCGGTCACCTCGACGTTGCCGGCCGCCTCGACTGTCGCCTGATCGATCGCCGCACCAACCGTACTGGAAATCGAGTTGGCCGCCGCCGCCGCCCCGGCGGAGAGGTTCGTGACATCGCTTGAATACTTGGGAGAAAAGCCAATGGCGACCTGACCGGCCCCCGCCCCGATGGTGGACGTGTCGCAGGCTGAAACAGAGACCCCCTGTGAAGCGGTGACTGTCGGGCCTTGAAGCGGGGATCCGGCGATCTGAGCGGTCGTTGTGCTGTTGATGGTATTGATGGTCCAGGCGGCACCTCCAGCGATCGAACCGGACCCTTCGCCACCGGCGGCGGCGGTGCCAATGAGGCGGTCGTTCGTCGCCGTCACATTCAGGCTGTTGGCCGAGACACTGGAACCACACACCTCGCTTGTGATGGCACCGGTGAATCCGTTGTTGGTTGTCGCCGCGCCGATTGCGGCCTGCACTGTGGACGCATTGTCCGTGCCGTTTGGCAGAGAAATGGAGAGATTCCCGGCCGCTGAAACGATGGTGGAATTGTCGAATGCATCGACCACAACATTCCCGGAAGTTGTGACCGTCGAGTTGTTTGTGATCTGCGCCGTGAAATCCCACGTCCCGATGTTGTTGTTGACCAGAGACAGCTCTCCCGTGATTGCCGATTTGGAACCCGCGGCTCCAATTGCGAAGGAGTAGATGTTGTTTCCAGTGTAATTCGGCAGATTGAGGGAACCGAATTGGTTGACCGTATCCTGATTGCCCGGAGGCGGCGATCCCGCGCTGGCATTCAGCTGAACGTCTCCCTGCAGCAGTTGCACATCGGAGTCGTCGATCTCGGCATTCGCACTCGCGCTGACGTCGACGTTTACGACAGCGAGACCAGCCGAGAGATAATTTTGCCCTGTCAGCGATTTGGAAATCATGACATTCCCCGCCACCGACAGGATGAGTGGAGAAAGTGTGGCCACCACCGACAACCCCGCGTTCGATGACTGCGAAGTGCTCGTAATCGTCGAGTTTTGCGAGATTTTCGCCTCCACCGTGGAGCTGATCTGCACGTCGGCGAATTGCCCGGCGATACTGAAGCCCCCCTGCTTGGCCGCAATGCCGGCGGCAAACGACAAAGCCGTCAGGTTTTGGTCGGCGGCCAGGGAAATTGACCCGCTGGACTGTTGGAGGTGGGAATGGGAGACCTCGACCTGAGGATTGACCGTGACATTGTTGATCGCGCCAGCCAAACCCACTCCAGCGGTGAATTTTCCAACATTCGTACCTCCAGCGAAACCAGGAAGCGCGAGAGTGCCCGCAATGACGAGGCTGGTGCTGTTGTCAATGGCCGACATGTCGATGTCGCCGAGTTGGATACCGGAGACATTCGTGACGGATACCAATGGCTCCAGCACTGCATAGTTGTAGGCGATCGACCCTGAGATCGTGAGTGACGACGAAGAAAGTTGTTGTCCCAGCGCGGTGGCTTGCCCCTGCCCACCTGCCGATGCGGCGATCATGAACAGGTCAGTGGTTGCGGACAGATCCAGGGCGAGCTGTGTCAGCTGGATGCCGTTCAATATGGAATTCACAGTCGATGTGACATAGTTGAGAGAGACTGACCCCTGGAGTCCGAATGAGACGGATTCGGAACTGCCGCTCTGGGAAGTGTATCCGCCCGAGAGGGCCCACAGATTGGTCGCGTCCGATGAGACGACCGAGAGCGTAGCGCCACTTTGCGTGGATGAAAGTGCACCTTGATCAGCGATGATGGCCTCGACCCGGTCCCCCAGAAGATTCATCGAGAAGTCGCCGGAAACAGCCATTCCGAAAGTGCTCTCGGGATTGTTCGCGGCATTCGCGTTGTTGGCGACCTGTTGCCCAACCTGGGGGGCTCCACCCGGCATTTTCTCCGTGGCCAGGGCAATCGCCAGCAGTAATCCGTCCGCCGTGGCGGAAAGGTTGATATCGCCGGCGGACACGATCGTTGAATTCTGCCAGGGATCGCCGGGATTGGTCCCAATCTGTGCGATGACGGTACGATTGTCGGCGAGGTTGAGGGCCGCGCTGACGCCAACCCCATCGGCATCGTCGGCCATGTAGTCCCCAACACCATTAATCAGGAACAGCCAGTCATTCGCCGAGACATTGACAGCGGCGACGGTTCCATTCGTCGGTTGAACAGTCAATTCCGAACCTGGAATGGGAACGATGGCGGCTACGGTTTCCTGGGCCTGGATGTCAAAGACATTCGCTGCCCCAGACAGGCCAAGGTTTTGTGCATCAGATCCTGCAAAGGCGAGTTGGATCGCAAACACATTGGTTTCGGCAGAGACATTGAGTCCTGACCCGGCCACATTATTGCCATAGTTGATGATTGTGGGGCTGTTGGAGGGAGTTGCCGGATTGACAAGGTCGGTTGACCCGATCAGGGCCTGCGTGGAGGTGGAGAGCTTGTAGACGCCGACGCAGGCACCATAGCTGTTGGTCCCCTGTGGAAGATTGACTGCGGCTTCGTGCGCACCATGGTGGTGTCTCATGGAGGCCAGAAGGTCATAACTCCAGTTGAGTTCCACCATGCCCGTGAAAGCTGCGTTGAAGAAGTCGGTCTCCGCGGAGACTGACACCGGCTGTTGGGTCGGGACCGTTGGAAGTGTCGGATTGAGCGTGTTGATTTGCGCGCCCGCCTCGATCTGGGCGACGTTTGTGGTGTCGACAAAGCAAAGCATCAGACTGGCGCTGAGGGTCGTATTCGCAGCCCAGTCACTTTGACTGCTCTGACCAGACGCATTGGTCCATTGGTTTGCGGCCAGGGAATCAATCCCGAGACTGCCGTCCCCAAACGCTGCAAAAAAGTCAAGCGTGTCGTCCAGGAAATAGTGACCGATCTGGGCCCCCAGGCTGGCATCGGGATCGGTGCTGTCGGCCTGCTGCAACAGCCATTTTGTCTGCAGGGGGTAGGTGACCGTCGAATTCACTGAAACACCTGCTCCGCCGGTGACCAGTGCTCCCCCATGAATGATCGCCTGGCAGGTGTTGTCCGCGAAGGTGAGATTGAGTCCGACATTGATCGTGGATCCGATTTGCCCCAGCACCGCAGAAAACGCTTCGACGCTTCCGTGCAATTCGTTTTCAATTGTTGCGGTGACTGCCACCGATCCGGCCGTCAGCAGCCGGGCCGTCGGCCCAACGACCGCCAGAACACTGCGATTGGCAACCTTCAGCGAAGTGGACGCCGACACCAACCGCTCCCCAGGACGATTCAATGGCAAACCGCTGATTCTCATTTGGGGGTTATTCATGAGACCTGAGAAACCCTGCGACACGGAGGGCAGTCCCGAGGTAGCCAGCAGTGGAAACTGCTGGACACGTTGTTCAAAACGTGGAAGTCCCCCGAGTTGCGTGTACACATCGCTGCTGTCGCTTGCCAGCAAACTGGCTGTGATGCTGATTCCGGAGCCGGCGAAGGGGGAGGTGAGGGACTGATTCGTGCCAAACATCCCACCGCTGGTGATTTGACCCAGAGACACAATTGTGTCCAGCGGCGCCGGCACCAAAGGAGACACTTGCGCTGACAGCAGGCTTGTGGCCAGTTGCAGGCTCAATTGCCCAGGAAACGGTTGATCGGCCAGCGGAACGGCGTAATAGGTGGTTCCATTCAGCAGTCCCAGCGTGCTGACACCCCATCCATCCTGGAATATGACGGGGGAACCAGTTACGAGTGAATCTCCCGCAGTCTGGATCACCCAGGGATCTTCGACCGATCCCGAACCGGAAACCCAGGCGGCCACGCCCGGCAGCGCATTCAGGGCATTCGCCACCTCATCGGCCGAGGCATTCCAGGCAATACCGAGGGTTGTTTGGCAGACCCCACTGAAATCAACTGCGAGGAAGAACATGCCTCCCGTGGCGGTACTGCTGATTGCCACCTGTGTCGAAATGATACTTTGCGTGAAACTGCTCGCAGCGCCGGCTTGTGTCAGGGAGAGATTCGTGATCTCCAGCCCATCCATTCCCTCCCCAACAATGTTCCAGGGGTTGTCTGCAGTCCCTTGACCCGTCACCGTGACTGAGTATCCGAGGTTTTGCAACGCCAATTGCAGATCTGCGGCTGTCGCGTTGTAGGGAAGCGGAACTGTCGCCAGGGCACCTGTTGCCAGCGGGGTCACAACCAGGCTGAAATTCCCCGAATTGGCGTCGGTCCACAACTGACTCCCAGGCAGCATTTGCGCACTGACGTTGCCGGTCGCCACAGTCAGCGAAGAGGGATCTACTGTCGCTGTCGCCGAACCGATGTCAATCACCCACGGATCGTCGGCGGTACCCCCACCGGATACGGTGGGATTGAGTCCCTGGAGACTGTAAAGCGCCTGCTGGACTTCTGCGGCTGTCGCGTCCCAGCTGATCGGGGCAGTGGTCTGCTGCAATCCACCGCTGGAACTCACCGAGATCGTGAAGGTGCCTCCGGTGGCATCGGTCCATAATTGCCAGCCTGGTGTCAAGGTCGTGTCGGCTGTGATGGACGCACTCGAGAGCCCGGTATCGTCAGTCTGCAACGAAGTGATATTGGACGCGACAATCATCCATGGGCTGACCTGGGTCCCAAGTCCCGAGACCGAGACGCCAGCCAACTCCGGCAGTGCCATCAGGGCGGCCTGCAGGTCGGACGGGGCGATGTTGTACGCGAGGGGGGCCGTCGTCACGCTGGTTCCGTCCGTCAGGTTGACGGTCAGCAGGAACGATCCTCCGGTCGCTGTATTGAAGAGGCTCGCAGTTCCCGCAGGGAGCGTGAGAAGACTGAGTGTCCCACCGGTCAATCCCGAGGAATCGGCGACGGTCACCGGGAGCGTCGTGGGAAGCATTACGGTCAGGATGTCGTTCGTACGATCGATCGCACTGATCGTATACGAATTCCCATTCATGTCTTGCAGCGACTGCTGGAATGACCAGCTGAGGGCGGGGGACTGCACCTCCTGGATCGACCGCAAGGCCATGACATACTGGGGAAGACTGGAGACCAACTGGCTGTTGGTCTGGTTGTAGAGGTAGTAGGTCGCCCCATCCGTCAAACCGAAAATGGGCTTTCCGGGCACCTCGTTGTAGACGACGGGAGTTCCATCCGCGATTCCCGGAGCGGTGTCGAAGATGACCCCCCCTCCCGACTGGAAGCTGCTGACGGTGGCGTTGTAGGTGGGAGCGATGACCCAGGGATCGGCTGCTGTTCCCGAGCCACTGACCGAGACGAGCACACCGGACACAACACCAATCGCATCGGCAATGTCATCAGGGCTGGCGTCATAGTCGAGTTCCGCGGTCGTGAGGGTCTGTCCATTGACCGTCAGATTGAGGGCGAATGTGCCGCCAGCGGCATCATTGGAAACCTGCTGCGACAGCGGGCTTTGCAGCGTTGAACTGCCGCTGACGAGGGAATCGCTGACTCCGGTCACCAGCAGCGAATTGAATCCCGACGGAAGAGAAATCTGCCAGGGTGAGGCAGGTGTACCGGCCCCGGATACGATGCAGGTCGCTCCCGATGCGGTCTGAATGGCCGCGGCGATTTCGGCGGCTGAGGCATTGTAGGGAAGGCTTGCCGTTGTGGAGGAGAACCCTCCGCTGGCCAGCGACAGCGTGAAGCTCCCTCCCGAAGCGTTGTTCGACAGTGCCTGAACCGGATTCTGCAGGGTGGAACTGCCCCCGCTGAGCGAGTCGGTTACTGAGGAGATCAGCAGCAAGGTGCTCGCCAGGGGTTGTCCGTTTGGTGCCATCAGCGTCGGAACGGCCGACTGAATCACCGGGTTGGCGGCCTCAGCCTGCGACTGCGATACCGCCAACTGAATCACTCCAGGATTGGCGGGGTCGACGATCGCATAGTAGGTCGCGCCATCGGTCAGCCCCGAGACCATGGTTCCAATCGCCTGGTGGTAGACCAGAGGCATTGCGTTGGTCATTCCCGCGACGAGCGCGGACTGATCCTGCGTGGGATAGGGAACCTGCCCCTGACCCGTGCCCTGGCTGGGAGCATTCAAGTCCACCGAACCACTGGCCGTGTCGAAAGCGTAGACCTGATAGATATTGTTGTTGGAGTCGGAAAAGAACGGATTGCTGTTGAGGTCGACCACTTCCCCGTTCGAATCGAGAAGCTGGATCGTAAACGGAGTCAGGAGGTCCGTCGAGGAGTTGACCACCTGAACCGTGTAGGATCCGGCAGGGAGTGCTCCGATGAGGTTTCCACTGGTGTCGTTGTAGCCGAGGTACTGACCTGGCGCAGGTGTGTACTGGACCACGTTGCCGGTCGTAAACAATGGAAATCCAGCGGACCCTTGGGAATATCCGAATGCCAGTGTATCGCTCAAGGCATTGACCTGCGTCACCGGCAGGGATTGCAGCATGCCGGAAACCTGCAGTGTCGGATATCCCGCTCCGAAGGAGATTGCCTGCGTGAGATTGGCGTTGGCCCTGGATGTGGCCAGTTGGAGATTGTTCGGTTGACTGGGGTTTACAATCGCAAAATAAGTCGCCCCATTCACCAAGCCGGGAATCGGTTGTCCTCCAGCACCGACGGAGTAGATGACGGGATCACCGGTCTGGAAGGTCACTGGACTCGCAAATACCAGTGAATTCCCCTGAAAATCGACAGTGAAGTCCGGATTGAAAACCAGGGTCGCCGCAGGTGTGGTGTTGGCGGCGGTAATCTGGCCATCAACCTGGGCAAGGACATCGGCGTCGCTGTACGTCACGGCCAGGCTGATGCCTGTGTTCCCGCGAAGGTAGGAGGTCGAATTGGCCTGCGCGTCGGAATTCTGGATGGCCGTCGCGGTGACTGCAACGCTGGAGTTATTGGAGATGATCGATGCACCGGCATCCACGATGGCATGGGAGACAGTGCGGTTAAAGGTTGTTGCACTGTCGATCTCCAAAAGGTTTTGATAGCCCTCCAGAACGCCGTCCTTGTAATTCACCGCCATGTCTTTTGAGGCACGAATTGTTTGTGCCAACATACTGGTGGTATTGACGGCATTGGAAGATACGATGACTCCTTGCTGGGCAGTGATCGTCGTATCACTCGAGATCTCCGTCACAGCCCACGAATCCGCATAACTCAATCCCGCAGCGAAACCCCTGTCGAACTTCGGGTTGATCAAGGAAATGAAACTGGCTGCGCCCGCGGCATAACCGGAGGCATCAGCACTGATATTGACCGAGCCACTGCTGTTGATGGTCGCGCCTCCAGTCGTAATCGAGGCGGTGGGCTGCCGGATTGCCACAGACAGTGGGAGTGATACAAAGGGCATAAATGAGAAGAACTGATTGAAGGCAGCGTTGACTACCTGCCCGACGACCGGGACGGCAGTTGCTTCGTCATACCAGTCAAAATCATCACCGGCGAACGCGTTGAGATTGATGTCGCCTCCTGTGATGGTGACGTTACTGCCGATCGTGATGGAGGCGTCGACAGTCAGGCTCAGCAAGTCAAAGATTCCCAAAGGATTGTCGGGGATCGTGGATGTGAGGCTGAGGTTGCACCCATCCAAGGTGATGGATCCATCGCCGGAGGATGTACTTCCCATGGCCGAAAGCGTGACGTTCGATTGGATGACAATCTGCGGAGCACTCAACAGAATGTTGCCCGCCACGCCAGTCGACGACGAACTATTCAAGATGACACCGGAGGCAATGGTGATGCAATCGGGGTCTGTCAGGACAATATCCGCGCCGTTGGAGAAAATGTTCGCCGTAATCGTCGTCGTCAACAACACCCGCTCTTCCAGCGCCAGCACCGGGGAGGCGATCCAGGTCTGCGTCTGAGCCGGGACCGACTGCCGCGCGTTCAAAAACCGCCGCCCCCAGCGTCCCGGCTTCCGCTGGTGCCGCAACTCCTGAGCGCGAGCCACCAGATGACGCCAGAGACGCAACAAGCCGCGACGGTCAAAACGAAACAGGTTCATGGAGCCAATCCCAGGAGTGTTCTGGTGTCAGCGCTGTCAGAAATGAATGACAGACGTCCACCTTGGATGGACGAGATTGGAAACCTCGCCTCACCTATAAAAACACCGTTTGGATTGGGCGCGCCACCCGGAAAAAATTTCCCCCCCCTGAGACAGCCTGCGGTTTCGCTTTCCGTCCTGCGAAGATTCCATGCCGAAATCGGTCAAACTCAGTCGACACGTTTTGGCAGCGTTTCCCTGGAATTTCCCGTATTCCCTTTTGCCACACAACGTTCCGCGACTCACGACAGACGTCACAACGGGACCAATCCCGCTGTCCCCCCACCACGAACCCGCCCCTCCCAACGACAGGCAATGGTCGCTGGCTGTTGCACAGCCCCCGGCGGCACAGGCGCAGGTTGACCGCCGTCTTTCCCCGGCCCCGTCTCTGGTTGGTGGAAAGTTTGCGAGGCGTCGCTGGCTTGATTGACAGAGACTGCTGCCGCCTCGGACTCACGCCCCTCCCGCAGGCGGGTTGCCCCCCGGCCGCTCTCTCCGGACCAGGGGAATCACGCGGTGTCGCGGCTCGATCCAGATTCGTGTGGCTTCGCGCAGGTGGTCCATCACAACCGGGTTCCCGGCCACCCGAGCCCGTCACCGCCTCTTGCCAGACGCTGGACGTCACGTCCCCCGGGTTCGACCGTCCTGTCGGCAACCCCCGACCGGTGTCTGAGGGGCAGAGGCCCTGTATACTAGACTTTCGCGCCGAAGGGCGTTTTCCCCCTTCCGCGAGCTGATGGTCCCCGCCTGATCCGTCCCCATTCATGCCCAGCGTCGAACAGCCAGCGAACCGTCCCGTGTCATTCCAGCGGCACCTGCGGCGGATGCGGCGTCTGGCCCTCCTTCCCTGGCCCTGTCTGTGGTCGGTGGGAAATTTCCTGTGCCGCAATCGCTGGGGTCGCCGCTGCATCACGTGGCGATCTCGCACTCTGCGCCCCTTCCTGCGGGTTTCCGGGCAACTGTTTGCCGCGATGGGACTGCCGCCGGACCGGATGAACCTCGAGTCCACGCGGGTCTATCAGAACGGCCTGTTTCAGCCCCTCCTGCTGGCGCGGCTGGCCACATTGTCCCCGGAACAGGAAACGGAGCAGTTTGAAGTGCGTGGCCTGGAACACCTCGCAGAGGAACAATCGGCGAGGCGTCCCGTGATCCTCGGGGGGAGCCATTTCGGAGTCAATCGGCTGTTCCCCTTGTGGCTGGCACGCTGCGGGGTGGAGGTACTGTCTCTTGAGAGTCAGGACCAGTTGGAGATGATGGGAGTGACCAAACCCGCCACCCTCACGTCGGTCGAGACCGGGACGGGGTTCAAGGCGCAGGCCACCGTGCTGGCCCTCCGGCACCTGCAGGCCAAGGGCTGTCTGCATCTGACCGGGGACCGGCAAAAGGAGAAAGATGATCAACGCAGCATCCAGCGCACCTTTCATGGCATCACGCGGCAGTACCCCCAGGGAATGGCAAATCTTGCGCTGATGGGCGGAGCCGCCATCCTCCCCTATTTCTGCACCCTGCAGCCCGGGGGACGGGTGCGAATTGACATCCACCCCCCCATTCGGCCTCCTGTTCCCCCCGCCCCCGCGGGCTCTCCCGAGCGGGAGGCCCAGATCGCAGACCTTGTCCACCGGTTTGCCGCCGTGTTGGAAGGGGAGATCGAACAGACTCCCGGGAACCAGCGCTGGACGTGAACCGGCCCCTCGGGCGGTCATCGTCGACATCCCACGGAGCCCCCGTCGGAAAAACAAAACAGCCCGGAGATCGCTGGCGATCTGCGGGCTGTCTCGAGTTGCGTCGCGGTGTTGGTTACGCCACCGGTTCGGGCTGGGGAGTCCGAACCCGGGCCAACATCCGCCGCATGGTCAGCACCGCCTCGGAAGGCTGGTGCGCGGGATACACCCGGCCGGCGAAGCAGTCGGTGATCTCTCCCTTGTGACTCTTGTGGGCCATCATCTGGAAGGCCAACGGGTATTCCCAGAAGAAATCAATCACATCCTGAATGACCTGCTGCCCGAAGTCGCAGGTGGCCTCGTACTCGGCGAAGGGATCTGCCTCATGCTCGGCTCCGTTCGCCAGCACATCGCGAATCGCCGCCGCCGCCATCTTCGCTTCGTTGGCCGAGAAGAAGACACCGAACGAGAAAATCGGGTCCGTGAACCGGTGGGAGTCTCCCACGCACACAAACCCCGGCCCCGTGAAATTCTTCACGTGGTACGAGTAGTTGGAGGCCGTCCGGACCGGTTCGGTAAACTCAATATTCTGCAGCCGGGCGGTCAGGGCGGGATTCAGGTTCCGCAGTTTCCACTCCAGAAACTCTTCCGTCGACTTCCCGGACTGCGAGAAGTGCTCTCCCGGCACCACCACCCCAATGCTGGTCTCGGTCTCACTGAGCGGAATAAACCACGACCAGTGATGTTTCTCCTGGTAGAAAATGAGGGTGTTGCCCGCCGCTTCTCCAAGATCACGAACCGCCCCGGTGACCCGGCTGAAGATGCCGACCTGCTTCTCGTAACTCCCCCGCTCCTTCGGCCCCGTCACCCCCTGATTCGCCAGGAACGTCTTCTGTCCCGAGGCATCGACCAAAATCCGGCAGGGGAACTCCCGCAATCCCTCGGCTGTCTTGACACGCAGTCCACAGACCGCGTCGCCGTCACGCAGCACCCCGTCGGCATCCCCTTTGACCACGGTCGCTCCGCGAGCGACAGCCGTCTCCAGCAGAAACTGATCGAACTCATCCCGCCGGACCTGCCAGGTGGTGGTCGAGGTCAGATCGCCGTCATGCTGCCTCCGCATCACGGGAACCCAGAACGTATTGGTTCCATTGGCACCGTAGACCGTCACCCCATGCTTGATCGGAAACTGACGGGACGCCAGTTCGGCTTCGAGTCCCAGTTCGCGGAGAATCCCTCCCACTTCACCGGTCAACGATTCGCCAATGTGGAATCGCGGGAAGGAATCCCGCTCGACAATCAGCGGCTGAATGCCGTGCTTCAGCAGAAACAGCGCGGTGAACGAGGCCGCGGGACCCCCTCCGACAATGACCACGTCGTGCGGGAGGGGCAGACTCCGATTTTCAGCAATCATGGAGGTTTCTCTGGGCTGCGGAATCGTGTGGTGAAGAAAAGCCCCCCACGGCCGGCAGCACACAGGAGCAACCGGCTCCAGGAGGGGGTTCAGAAGAGGTCTACGAAGCGTTCGTCGGCAGCGAACGGTCGACGAGCGCACAGATGGCCGTCAGGTGCTGGAAGTTGTCGGGGATCACCTCATCGAGAGGAACCTGACACCCCAAAGAGCTTTCCAGTTCCCCAATCAGCGTGACGATCTGCAGCGAATCGAGCAGACCCTCGTCCAGCAACGGGGTGCTTTCCCCGATTCGACTGCGATCGCAGGCGGGATTGGCCCGGCACAACGCGTCAAGGACCGTCGAATAATGAGCAGAAGACACGGAAGACAGCCGTTCAAAAAGAGGGACCACCTTCCTTGGCAACCTTGTTTTCTAGTCATCCTCGGCCCGGGAAATCAAGGTCTGCCGGTCAATCTTTCCCGAAGCGGTGGTGGGCAGCGCCGGCTTGAGGATTATGCGTTGCGGACGGGCATAGAGAGCCAGTTTCCCCGCCAGATGCGGATGCAGGTCGGCCTCTGTGACCGTGCCATCCCGCGGCTGGACAAACGCCACAATCTGCTGCTCTCCAGCGCGAGAATGGACCACCGCGACCGCCTGGGCCACACCGGGGTGACTCCCCAGGGCCGCCTCGACCTCTCCCAGCTCGATGCGATGGCCGCGGATCTTGACCTGGTGATCACGCCGGCCCCGAAACCAGAGGGTGCCGGTGGCATCCCGGAAGCCCAGATCGCCCGTCTGATACGTGGCGGTTTCCCCCGCCACCCGACTGCGTTCGGTCAGTCCGGGTTGCTGCCAATAGCCCGGAGAAACTCCCGGCCCACGCACACACAACTGCCCCACGTCACCCGGGGGGACAGGCTGAAACTGCTCATCGAGAACGTCGACCGGGCTGTGCGGCAGAGGACGCCCAATGGGAATCTCGGTCGCCTCCTCTCCCGGGAGACCAGGGAGCGTGTGGAAGGTGCAGACGTTGGTCTCGACCGGACCATACAGGTTGGTGAACGTGGCCTGCGGCAGGGCCTGCATCAGACGGCGCAGCAGAGGGAGCGGAAAGACCTCCCCCGCGAACAGCACGTGGCGCAGCGACGTGGGAGGGGCCGCCTCGAGCCCCCCCCGCTCGAGCAACTGCACCCAGGTGGTGGGGACGGCATAACAGACCGTGATCTGCTGCTTGCGGAAGGTCGCCACCACGGCGGAGGGAAACATCACCGCCTGCTCATCCAGCAGCACCACCGTTCCCCCCGCCAGATGGGTGGAAAACAGGTCGAAGGTCGACAGATCGAAGTGAAACGGGGCGATGCTCGCCACCCGATCGGCAGTTTGCAGTCCAAAATGGGTCCGACCCCACTCGGCGAAACACAGGATGTTGCGGTGAGTCAGCACCACCCCCTTCGACCGCCCCGTGGACCCCGAGGTGTACATCAGGGCGGCCGGTGCCTCGGGAGTCCGGGGAACGTCCTGCAGCTCCCCCTCGCGAGACGGCGGGGTTCCGGGGGACAACTCGGCCACCGGGGGTGGAAAGGGAATCAACGCGGGCCGAGCCGTGTCGGCCGGCCAGTGCGCCGGCAGGGCCTCGGCCACCCGCGGCGTGGTCAGGATCAGCCGGCAACCGGCGTCGGCCAGCAACCCTGCCAGCCGGGCCGGCGGACTGCGCACGTCGGCCGGCACATACACCCCCCCCGCTTTCAGTACCGCATACAGGGCGGTCAGTGCCGCGGCCGTCTTGGGGAGACACAGCCCAACCCGATCTCCCGGCTGTACCCCCTGGAAGCGCAGCCACCCGGCCAGTTCACTCGTCTGGGCGTCGAGTTGCTGGTACGTGAGCGACACCGTCCCGGCGACAACCGCCACCTGGTGCGGATGGCTCTCGGCCGCGGTGCGCAGAATGTCGGACAGGTTCTCGATCATCTCGGGGGGTGAGGTCACGTCAGGGGGACCAGCGTCTTGGACAACTGCGTGGCGATTGTATTGAGCTGCACGTCGGTCGTTCCCGAGGCCGACAGAATGGCCAGAGTATCCTGCACGGCGGTGGCCGAGCGATCGATGTTCCTCCAGCCCGCGCCGGCATACAGGCACTGGATCTTGTGGGCGCAGTCGTACACCGCTTCGCTGACGGTCTTCTTGACCATGGCGGGCCAGGCGATACGGTCGGTGCCGTGGGTAACTTCCCAGAGTCCCCGATACAACAGCCAGCGGGCCGCTTCGAGTCGGCAGCGGATCTCGGCCAGCGTGTGCTGGACCGACTGATGGTCGGCCAGGGAGGTCTGCTCGCCTGGACGGCGGCGGTTCTTGAGATACTGGTGGCAGCGGGCGAGATCGAACTCGGCGGCTCCGAGGAACCCGGCGAGAATGGCGGTCCGCTCGGCCTGCATGGCCGACAGCAAGACCCCCAACCCCCCACCGGCTGGTCCCAGGCGGGAGGCGGCGGGCAGACGCACCGAACGCAGCTCGACATCTCCGGCCGGAGCCCCGTCCAGCCCCACTGTCGCCAGCGGGCGGATCGTCACTCCCGGAGCGTCGGTGGGGACGAGGAAAGCCGACAGTCCCAGACTGCCCCGCTTCGGGAATTCCTTGGCGATCAGCACCATCACGTGGGCGACCGGGGCATTGGTGACCAGGGTCTTGGCCCCCGAGAGAATCACCTCCTCGCCTTCCGTGGTGACTGTGGTGGCGAGGGCCGAAATGGCCGAGCCGGCTTCGGGTTCGGTAATCGCCAGGGCCCCGATCTGCTCACCCGTCCCCAGGCGCGGGACCCAGTGGGTGTGCTGCGCGGGGGTTCCCAGTTGGATCAGCGGCCAGAGACAGCCAAAGATGTGCGCCCCGGCGGCGAACAGCAGGCCCCGATCGGCTCCCCCGGTACCGCACGCTTCCAGCAATCGGGCGGCCCGGCGAAAGCTGCCCGCGGGGTCACCCAGGTCGGCCTGGAACAGGCCGAACTCTCCGAGACGCCTCCAGCCCGCCTGATCAAACCCCGCCGGGGGAACCGCGGCCGACAGGTGCTCGCGCGCCAACCGTCGGGCCGCTTCGCAGTGCTGTCGATCGGCGGCCGCCAGAGTGAAATCCATCGTACGAAACAGTTCGGAGGGGAGATTCAGGAGATGACCGGGGAACGACGACTCCCACGGCGCGCGGGTTCTTTCGCGATCATGATCAATTCTCGGGGGAAGTCCCAGACTGGGGGAGCTCTCAACAGCCGAGCCCAACGGACCGGGTGCGAGTCTGTGGGCCGCAACGGTTGGCCGCAGAATTCCCAATCGGCGCAAAACGCCAGTTGTGAGGCCTGTCTCAGACCGGGCGATACGGCCGGTGCGGAGAGAGCCGGGTGACTACAGACTCGATGACCGGATTCCGCACGGGAATCGCAGGTGTCGCCGGATCAGTGCGCATAGAGCGTGGTTTTCGGATGCTGGGTGAACCACATGTACCACTCTTCCATGGAGTAGGTGACCGGTTCGAGTTCGGTTCCGGTCAGGGGGCCCGCCACGGCGACCCCGGCGTAGTTCCATGTGCTGCCCGTCTGCCGGTCGACAATCTCCCCCTTCTCATTGGTATCGAAATCGAGCAATTCCTCGTTGTGCCGGCGGGAGAACGCCGCCGCCAGAAACGTGTGGGGTTTGTGGAGGACAACGATCGGAAGTTCTCCCAGAACCTCCTGCAGCACGGCACCATTCTGGGTCAGTTCGGCCATGGGGAATGCCCGGGATTCGTCATTCACCACGACCCCCAGCACCAGATCATGCTGCGACAGACGCAGGCTGCGGTGCTGCATCGTCGCGAGCATGTTGCCTCCCATCAAGGTGGCCCCCGGGAAATGCTTGCTGCCGTGGCCTTCGCGGGCACTTTCCTCCTCAAAAGCCACCTGGGTCTGGGGATGCAATTGCAGCCAATCGGCCCAGGTGGCCTGGTCGACCCGGCGGCGTTTCAACTGCTTTCCCGCGTGGGGTCCTTTATGACCACGTCCTAAGAAGGGAAGCCAAAAAGTCTGGGTCTCTTCATCCCGAATGATGTGCGTGCCGTTGTAGACCCCAACCACCCGATAGTGCAGCCGTTCGCCATCCACCCTGGGATCGAACGCCGAGGCACTGCTGCACATCTCGCAGAGTGTGACCAGGATCTCTTCGCCGTCGACATCAAAATTGGCCACGTGGTGGTTCTTCAGCACCCACCACGGAAGGGCGTACGCCCCCTGCTGCGTCAGGATTCCGATAACCGGGTCATCGGGCCGCATGAAACCGGATTCCGCGGCGGGCTTCCAGACCGGCTGCTCGAGGGGGACGCAAAAGTCGTGGAATTCTCCGATCTCCTTGTCCTTGTTGAGGGGCAGGATCTCATCCCGCGATACCACCGGAGCGGGTCGTCCACAACCCGACAGCCAGACACAGCCCGCCAGGCCCAAAACCAACCTCCACGAGGAAACCGACCTCGCGAAACAGAAATTGAACTGCGGATTGGACATGCCGAAACTCACTGGTCAGGCTTCCGGGAAAGCAATTCCGGGCCAGCCTGTCGACGGCACCGGACGAAACGGTCAGACCTTTCCCGACACAAACGAATAAAAAGCGGCCGTCGGCTGCGAGACAATCCGGAGAGATCATTCACTTGCCGATTGACAAATGTCAAAATTTGTTCATTCCAGCCGTCACCGCAAGTGCAATTGGGGAAAAAAAGAGATCCGATTCCCATTGGGCTCAAGCGATATGCATCGTATGGGTCATGACAGTTTTACCAGAATCGTCGTTGGAGCGGGAAACAGAAGCGAGGGGCAGAGCGGTAGTATCCCCTCGCGGGCGCGCAGAGTCTTTCTGCCGGCCGGAAAGACCTGCCGTTCGACCGTTCCATCCTCCCAGATTCCTCACCCGATTCCAGGAATGATGCAGGGCGGGGCCGCACGAGTTGCCCCGGACAGAAGCCGAGACAGCATTACGACCAGCACCTCCCCGGTGGTACGATTTCCCGTGTGTTCGCCCTCCGTTCGTCCGGGAACAGCTTTCAAATGCGTGCCGTCACCTTCGCCGCCCCCTTCGACGTCCGAACCCTCGCGGTTCCCGACCCCACCCTGCAGTCCCCCACCGATGTCATCGTGCGGGTCGAGGCGGCCGCCATCTGTGGGTCGGACCTGCACGTCTATCGGGGTGTCGAACGAGGGCTCGATGCGGGGACCGTACTGGGGCATGAATTCACCGGCACGGTACTCAGAGCCGGGGAGGCCGTGCGGACCATGCGCCCGGGCACCCGCGTGGCCGCTCCGTTCACCATCAACTGCGGCACGTGCTGGGCCTGCCGGCGCGGGTTGACCGCCCGCTGTGTCGAAAGCCAGGTGTTTGGCTGGGTCCAGCAGGGGGCGGGACTGCACGGCGGGCAGGCCGAACTGGTGCGGGTTCCCCATGCCGACGCCACGCTGGTCCCCATTGGCCCCGAAATTCCGGCCGAGCGGGCCCTGCTGGCGGGAGATGTCTTCTCCACCGGGCTGCACGCCGTCGACCAGGGACAGGTCGCCCCTGGAGACATCGTCGCCATCCTGGGGCTGGGCCCGGTGGGGCTGTGTGCCGTGCTGGGGGCCGTGGCCGCCGGGGCCGGTGTGGTCTACGCCATCGACCGTGTTGCCGACCGACTCGAACAGGCCGGGCGCTACGGTGCGATTCCCCTCCACCTCGACGATGATGTGGTGGGAAGTCTCCGCCGGGGAACCGACGGGCGCGGGGTCGATGTGGTGATCGAGGCGGTCGGGTATCCCGACGCCACGCATCTCGCCTGGCAGATCGTGCGCCCCGGAGGGACCATCAGCGCCCCGGGGGTCCACAATGAACCCGCCTTCGCTCTCACCCCTGGGCAGCTGTACGACAAGAACCTCACCTATCGGGCGGGCCGGGCCCCCGCCCGGGCCTGGCTCGAACGCTCGCTCGACCTGCTGGCCCGCCAGCCGCTGCCGCTCGAAAGTCTGTTTTCCCACCACCTGGGGCTCGACGAGGCCCCCCGGGGCTATGAGCTGTTCAACCAGCGGGTCCCCGGGTGCACCAAGGTCCTGCTGCGGATGGAGTGACAGGGGCTGGCAGGCTTCCACAACGGCGCCGCTCCAACTTCGACGAGGGCCCTCCCTCGGTTGTCTCTGCGGGGGGTCGGTATACTGAAGCGGCTCCGTCCGACGGCAACCTGCCAGGGTGCCCACTTCGCGGAGAGATCGCGGGGGGTTCATAACAGGGTGCTTCGCGTGGCAACAGGTTCTTCTCCAGGGGAAGACAGATTCGGAATCGTCCCCGCCGAAGTGCAGGACTTCGGCGAGGCGCCGCTCGAGGTCCCGGCGTCGTTACCCCCCCAGGCCCCGGTGGAAATCCGCGAGTTCGCCGCGGAACTGGTCGATTTCACCACGACCCACCCCCCGGTCGGATCCCATGCGACCGCCCCATCCACCGCTGAGGCAACCCCCCCCGCGTCTTCGGTCACGCCGCTTCCCCCGGCCCCGCGGGTCGGCCTGTTCCGCCGAATGGCGCGGGGCGTGGCCTGGCTGGTGCGCACCCTCTGGGGCATTGTCAGCCTCACGGTGCTGCTGGCCTGCATTGCGGCGATCCCGGTGGTCAATTTCCTGGCGCTCGGCTATCTGCTGGAAGTCGAGGGACGGGTCGCCCGCAGCGGCAGGCTGCGCGATGCGTTTCCCCTGTTGCCCCTCGCCCCCCGGCTCGGTTCACTGGTGCTGGGGGTCTGGCTGTGGATCGTTCCCCTGCGGCTGCTGTCGCATCTGTTGGGGGACATCCATCTCATTCAGCCCGGTTCCCGGGCCGACGCCTTCGGCCATGTGGCCCTGCTGGTGGCGGCGGGGCTGGTGGCGCTGCACCTCGTGCTGGCGGTCGCCCGCGGCGGGGCCCTCTCGTGTTTCTTCCGGCCGCTCAAAAACGTGCTCTGGCTGCGGCAGCGCTGGCTGCAGGGAGACTACTGGCAGACCGCCGAACGCGAAGTGGGGGCGTTTGTCTCGGGACTGCGGCTCAAACATCACTTTCTGCTGGGACTGAAGGGATTCGTCGGGGCCCTGGCGTGGCTGGCGATCCCCACGCTGATGTTCGCCGCCGCCGACCGCACCGAAGGGGGCACCGTGCTGATCACCCTGATCGGCGCCGCCCTGCTCATTCCCGTGCTGTCGTGGGTTCCGTTCCTGCAGGCGCATCTCGCGGCTGAGAACCGTCTGGGAGCGATGTTCGAACTGCGGAAGGTCCGCGCGATGTACCGGCACGCCCCGTTCTCGTGGCTCATCACCATCCTGGTGACCCTGCTGTTCGCCCTGCCGATGTATCTGTTCAAGGCGGCCATCCCTCCCCGCGACGCCCTCTGGCTGGTGACGATTGTGTTCGTGGTCTCCCTCTACCCGGTGAAGGTGCTGACCGGGTGGGCCTATCATCGGGCGATCCGGAACGAACGCCCCAGTCATTGGCTCTGGCGGTGGATCTGCTGGCTCCCCACCCTGCCGCTGTTGGCGTTCTATATCTTTTTGCTGCACTTCACCCAGTTCATCGGCAAATACGGCAAGCTGACGCTCTTCGAACACCACTCATTTCTGGTTCCGTCCCCCTACAGCTTTCTGAATTGAAGCGTCGTTCTCCCGGCGGGGAGAATTGATCGACTGACGTTCAACAGAGGCGGGAAGGCACCGTGCAACACCCCAAACGGACGAGGAAAGCCTCCCTGCCGCTCAGTCGCGCTGTTTCTCGGCCAGCGACTCGTAGTATTTCCGCACGAGTTCTTCGTACTTGGGGAGATAGCGTTCGTTGAACGACTTCTGCAGCGCCTCGCGCACATTCGGAGGCAGATGCCCCCAGACATCGTTCGCGACCGCCCGCCGGCGAGCCTCTTCCGCCGCCTTCTGCTGGGCCGGGTCGAGTTTGTCCTGGGAGTCTTGCGGATTCTCACTCCGCTCGCCCGGTTGCGGCTGGGCCGGCTGGGGCTGCTGCTGCGCGAGTTGGCGATTGCGGTTCTGCTGCCGTTGCCGCCGGCTGCCCGACTGTCGCTGCTGCCGTTGCCGCTGTTGCTGCGACCGGCTCTGCCGCTGCTGCTGATTGCGTTGCTGGTTCTGTTGCTGTTGCTGATTTTGCTGCTGCTGGTTCTGGTTCTGACTCTGCGACTGCGATGGCGGGGGAGGCTGCTGCAGCAGATCGAGAATCTTCTGCAATTCATCGGCCGCCTGGTTCTGCAGCTTCCGGGTGTCGTCGCCCGTGTCCGATTGCGTCAACCGGTCTTTGGCCGTGCGCATCTTCTCAATCGCCTGCTCCAGTCGGTCACGCGCCTCGGCAAGGGGAGGGCGGCGGTTGGGATCGATCTGCTCCGCCAGATCGTCTTCGGTCAGATCGTCGTCCGTCTCACGCACCGCGGGGGGAGCTGCCGGCTTCCCGGCCGCCGGCGAACCAGCGTCCGCCTCGGGCACCGGGGCCTCGTCTTCGGAAGACGTGGGAGTCTCCGCCGGCTCCGCCGCTTCCGGAACCGGTTTGTCGGAACGTTCCGCCGGGGCGGGTGTCTCGGGCGGAGGTGTCTCGGTGGGGGAAGTTTCCTGCGCCGCCACTGCGGTGCCTGGTCCGATCACACCAGACGCGCTGGGGTAGAAACCGGCGGCCGTCAGGCACAGGCTCAACCACGCCACGACCCCACACCGCAACCAGCGGGATGAGACCGCACGCGGAGCGCAAGAGGATTCAGTCAACATCGGGCAGATCCTCGGGGGTGGCCGGCTTCTCGGGTTGGGGGGCGGGCTTGTCGTCCGGCAGGAATCCGGGCTCTTCTTCGGTCTCTTTCACCGGGCGCTTTTTCTTCGGCTCGCCGATGATCATGTCGGGATCATCCGCCTCCATCTCGCCCGCTTCCTCATCCTCCCCGGCATCGCTTTCGTCTGGCTCATCCTGTTCAGCCAGCAGTTCCGAAAGCTCGCGCGCCAGGTCGGCCAGTTCTTCCTGGTCGACCTGCAGGCCCCGCAATTCGGCAGCATCCGAATCGGTCCAGTCGCGCCCCGGCTGGGTCCGCTGCGCGTCCAGTTCCGCCGTGCGGGCCTGCATCTCACGCTGCAGATTGACCAGAATCCGGAACTGGGCGATGGTGGGAACCATCTCCCCCTGGGGCGGCCCGCCAGACTCCTGTCCCTCTTCTCCCTGCTGCTGCTGTTGCTGTTGCGGCTGCCCCTGCTTCGCCTGCTGCCGGGCATTGATGGCCTCGACCATGTCGACAAACCGCTGCCGGGCGGCCAGCTGCAGTGCCTGGGTGGGAGCATCGACCTCTTTGCGGGCAATTCTCTCGGCCGCCTTCTGCATCTGCCGGCCCGCTCCACGCAACGACAGGGCATACACCTTCGCCGGAGCCAGCTTCTCGGCCAGACTCTCGGTCTCCAATCCCAGGCCCCGCTGCAGATCCCCCAACTGCTTGAGCGACTGGCTCTGCGAACGGCTCCACTTCCCCGCGGCCGTATGGGCGGCGTCGAGTCGCTGCGCCTCGTCAATCGCCGCCTGTTGCCGACCAATCATCAACTGCAGATCCCCCAGGCTCTTCTCGACCAGCTCCTCGGCCAGCCGCTCGCGTGCCTCGGTGATCTCTTCCTTCAGCTCTTCCTCGGCCTGCTGCAGGTCGTCGAGCGCCTCCTGCATTTCGTCCTGCGCCTGTTCGGGGGGAGACTGCTCGAGAGATTCCTCGGCATCTTCCATCCGTTGCCGGGCCCGCTCCGCCGATTCCGACGCCCGCTGCGCGCCAGATCTTTGCAGCAGCCGCGCGAGGCGGGCGGTCTCCTCGCGCAACTGCTGCTGCTCTTGCCGCAGTTTCTCGAGCGTCTCTTCCTTCTGGGCTCCCTCGGGCATCCCTCCTGCCTGCTGCAATTGGTCCTGCAACTGCTGCTGACGCTGGGCGAGGCTCTCCATGTCGCTGGCCGCCTGCTCCAGCTTTTTCACCAGGGTCTCGTCATCGCGGCTGCGCCGTTGTTCGAGCGTGGCCGAGAGTTCCTGCATTTTCTTCAGCACATCCTGCTGGGTGCGCGAGGCTTCGCCCAGGTGCTTCTGCTCGATGTTCGAGGCGGCCTCTTCCATCTTGCCCGCCAGCTCGGCCTGCCGTGCCTCTTCGAGCGTGTCGCGCAGCGCATCGGCGGCGGGGGTGGGCTCGGCCTCCGCCTGGTTCTTCACCTGCTGCTGCAGTTTCTCTTCGAGGTTCTGCAGATCCTGGGCCGTGGCCCGCTGCTGCTCGGCCAACTGCGCCAGATCCGCCTCGGTCTGGCGGTTGTTCTCTCCCGCCGCCTCTTGTTCCAACAGTTTCGACTGCAGTTCCGACGTCTTCTCCTGCAGGTCCCGCTGCTTCCCGGTCAGCTCGTTCAATTCCCGACCGAGATCCCGCTCAGACCGCCACTCGGCCAATTCCCGCTGCATCTCGTCGAGCGATTCCAGCACGTTGGCCTGGTCCTCCCGGGCCTCTTCCAGTTGCCTCGCCACTTCCTCCGCGGCGTTCCGCTGGTCGGTCTGCTCGGCCGACTTGCGCGCCGCCCCCAATTCCGACTCGATCTCGGGCAGGGTTTCCTGACCCAACTGGTCGAGCTGATCGGCAATTGCCTCAAGACGCCGTTCGACCTGCGGATCTTCGATCTGGTTGTTGCGCAGTTCTTCCAGCGTCTCGCGGGCCTGACGCGACAAACCCACCGCCGGGTTCGACAACTGCGAGTTGACCTCCCGCTGCAGCAGCTCGGTCCGCTTGAGCGAATCGAGATCTTCACCACGCAAGGTGCCGGTCTTCTCCAACTGCAGTTCCAGCGCCCGCGTCTGATCCTGCGCCTGCCGCTGCTGCCGGGCCAGTTGGTCAATTCGATGCAGCAGTTCCGACTGCTCCTGCTCCAGTTCGCGGGCCTTCTCCTGGGCGGTCACCACCGTCAACACCCGCACCACACTGCGGCGAACGTGCCGCGTCCCATCGGTGGGATGCACATAGTCATCCAGCGCCTCCGAACGGAACCGCAACTGGTCCCCCGGCTTCAGCCCGAAAGGAGCCAGGTCGAACTCATATTCCGAGGCCAGCTCATCGGGCCGCGCTTCACCGGCGAACAGCGGCACGGTGGTTTCCGGACCATTGTTGACGTCGTGCACGAGGCGCACTTCGGCCAGTCCCAGATCATCCCGCGAGACGATCCGCACCGGGACCCGTGCCTGGGGAGCCACCTGCAGATCCGACGCGGGCAATTCGATGAGTGTCTCGGGTTCCTGGTCGGCGATTCCCCGAACCTCGTACCGGACCAGGTCGGAACTGGTCACCCCCTCGGGATCACGCAGCTCAAACCACCACGAGGTCACCCCCGGCTCGGTGATCGTGAACTCCCCCGACACCGTCTGCTGATCGGCGTCGAGCGTCAGCGGCAACCGCTCGCGGTCCCGCAGCCGCAGGGTGGCCCGTTCCAGCGGACGGCTCCCCCGGGCCCGCACCTCCACCCGCGAACCCACCAGGGCCGAGACATGCCCCACCCCCTCCGGCAGTTCCTCCACCGCCCGGCGGGTGTACGCCGGCGGCGTCACCCGCACCTGCAGCCGTTCCACAATGGGAGGATTGACCACCCGCAGCGTCCGCCACGCCATCGTATAGTCGTCCCCCCCCACGACGCGAAACTCGAGGGCGGTCTTGGGAGCGGCAATCTGCCCCACCCCCACTTCCTTCAGTCCCCGGTCGTTCTCGGGCAGGTTCACAGGACGCAACGGCTCGACCTGCGGTGTTGCGGCCGACTGCACCGGCCGGGTCTCCAGCAACACCCGTTGCGGCAACCCCCCGCGGCTGTTCACCGCGTGAAAGCGAAACGCCTCGCCCCGCGGCACCTGCAGGGGGACCGTGGCATCCTCCGGCAACGGCTCGAGATTGCCGTCCAGCAGCGTCCAGACCACCGTCCGCGGCCACTCCGGAGCATGGAACGGCAGGCAGAGCCGGTGCAGGGCCCGCGCGGCACTGTCGGGCGAGAGCAGCACCAACAGCGCGGCGAACGCCAACAGCCCGGCACACACCACCGCCGCGCGAATGGCCGGGGTCGACTCGATGAAATCCTCCAGATCGAGCGACTGCAGGCGGCGGGCCGCCTGATCCGCCACCACCTTCTGCAGTTGGGGCGAGCCGACCCGCGGATCCCCCCCCTGCTCGACAAACTGCACCGAACTCGCGAGCACGTCGCGCAGTTCCGGATGCCGCTGTTCAATTCGCAGCGCCACGTCGAGATCGGTCAATCTCGACCGCAGCGGGGTGAACCACCACCGCCACACCCCCCAGCCCACCGCGGCCACAATCCCCACCAGCCACAGACACCGCACCCCCGGATCGTCGAAGTGCAGCCACCAGTCCAGCAGCGTGGCGGTCAGCACCAGGGCCACCAGCAGCAGCGCGGCCCGCGCCAACCCGCCAAACCACAACACCTGCCGGGCCCGCTGGCGAATTCCCGACAACCGCAACAGCACCGGATCGGACGCGCGGTCGATCATGTCAGTCTCCAGCGTTTGCGGAGCAACCATTCCGCAATCAGGGTGGTCAGAAACGTCAGCAGCACCACCCAGTGGTTCCAGATCTTGAACGGACTCTCGGGCTCCAAAGGGACGGGCAGCCCGGGAGGAATGTCGCTCGCCAGCCGGCTGGCGTTCGAAACCGTGTAGAACCGGCCCCCGGTCAGGGTCGCCACGCGATTCAGTTCCCCCGCCTCGGCCCGCAGGCTGCGCGACTCACGCTCACTCGCCCGCACTTCAAAATCAAGCGCTGGCGGGGCGTGCGGAAAGTTCGGGCTTCCCACGAAGACGTGGTACTTGCCCGCCGGCGGATGCGCCAGTTGCCCTTCGAAGACCCCCAACAGGTCCGGCAGTCCCTTCAGCTCCAGGTCCTGGCGTCCCCCGCCCGCTGTCTCCACCACCAACCGCACCCCGGACCGATCGGCGGGAATCAGCCGTTCGTTGAGAAAGCGCAGCCGCAGCGTCACCGGATCCCCCGCCTGATACGCCTTGCGGTCAGCCAGCAATTCGGCCGACCCCTCGCTCGCCGAGGTCCGGGAGTGCGCCAGGTACCGCAGCGCCTGCACCCAGTACCGGCCAAAATAGGTGTCACCTAACCGGTAGCGCCACCGCCAGGTTTCGTCGATGCCGTGGTACAACACCCGGCCCCCGCCGAACCGCTGCGTGGCAATCAGCGGCACGGGCCGCCCCTGCACCATCTTCTGGGGATGCACCGCCCAGGCGAGCGCCCCGGGCCGCAACTGCCGCGCCTCGACCGACCAATACACCCCCGGCAAAAAGTTCCACACCTCCAGACTCTCGCGTTCGGAATCGGCGAAGCGGAACAGCGCGCTCCCCTTGCGGGCTTCGGGAGTCAACTCGGGGTGAAACTCCTGCGGCAGCGGGTCCCGCGAAGAAGGCTTCCGAACCCCCTCGAGTTCGATCGGAAACAGCGGTTCCAGCGACGTGTTGCGGAAACTCTCGGGGGCATGGTTCGGTCCCGCGATCAACAGCAACCCCCGCCCCCGCTCCGAGACAAAATCGCGCAGATTGTCGAGCACCGAGGCGCTCAACGTTCCGGGAGCAATGTCTCCCAGCACGCAGACGTCGTATTCAAACAGCTCCTCTTGGGTGACCGGAATGTTCGCCAGGGCGGTCCGGTCTTCCCGCGTGAATTCGGGGTCGGCATCCAACAGCACCGTCTTCAGTTCGACCGTCTTCTCGCGCCCCAGCAGATCTTTCAACTGCCGGAACTCCCACCGCGGCTGCTGGTCCACCAGCAGCACCCGCAGCTTCTCGTCCCGCACGCTGATCCGCCGCGATTCGCGGTTGTTCGCCGTGTTCGATTCCTGCGGAATCTCAACCGCCTCGATAATCACCGGCACATCCCCCACCTGCCGGGGAGTGAAGGCAATCTCCTGCTTCAGCGGGCGCCCATCCTCTTCAATCGGCAGATCCCGCGAGGCGAGAATGTCTCCGGTCGTTTCGTTCCGCAGCTGCACCCGGGCGGTCTTCCCGGCCAAGCCCCGGGCCGTGAGGGTGAAGGCGAACGACGCCGGCTCGCCGACAAACGCCGTCTCATCCACCAGCACATTGTGCAGCTCCAGATCAAGCTGCGGGTCGGCACTTCCCAGAGCCACCGTGTAGATGGGAACCGACCGCTGCCGGGCATACTGCGCGGCCGTCTGCAGAGATTCCCCATCGGTCGACACGCCATCCGACAGCAGCACCACCGCGCTGGGGGGTGACCCGCGCAACGAGTTCAGCGTGTTCCGCAGGCCGTCTCCCAACCGCGATTCATTCCCCGCCGGAACCAGCCCCCGCACCTGCGGCAACAGCCCGTCGATGTCGGCATCATTCAGCGACGACTCGGGCCCCAGCAGGGCGTCCCCCTCGGCCACTGTGTAGAGCCGCACCTTGTGGTTGGCCACCAGCCGCCGCAGCATCTGCCCGCCATTGTCGAGCAACAGCCCCTGCGCCTGCGCGAGACGCGTGGGAGCCCCCAGTTGATTCGCCTCGGCCAATCGCCGGGCCGCCTCCACCTCGGTGGTCTGGGTCGAGCTGTCGACCGTTCCCATGCTGTTCGAGACATCGACCAGCACCAGCAGATAAGGCAGGCCGGTCCGCTCGATCAGCAACAGCGCCTGGCTCAACAGAAACAGCACGGTCCCCAAGGTCGACAGCCGCAGTGCCGAGAGCAGCCACCGCTTCCAGGGGGCCAGGTGCGCCGCGTCGCGGCGGTACACACCCACCACGAACAGCACCGCAAACAGCACAAACAGTAGTAGCACCCACGTCGGCCACGGAAAGTCGGCCGAGATATTCCACGAAGTCCCCTGCCCCGGAGCACTCGGCTTCAGGTCCAGCAGCCGTTCGATCAGGCGGCGGAGCAGATTCATGGGTGCGTTGCCTGGACCATCCGCAGAAAGGGAACCGGAGAAAAGGCCGGCACCTGCCGCTCTTCCCCAGACCGTTCCCGTGACGCAATTGTGACGAAAAAGCCGATCGCCGGACAGCGAGCGGCTCTCCGGGCGAGAGACGTGCAGCGACAGAAACCCGGCAAGAGGGTCATCGATCACGCAGGGGAAAATGGGGGACAGACACTCCGCAGCGGCAACCGCACCACCCGGGTCTGGAAGGTTCCATCGTCGTGCAGTTCCAACAGGCGATAACCCCACGGCAGGTCATCCACCACCAGCGTCTCCGATTCCGGGGTGAACTGCACCCCGGTCGCCGGCGTCGTCACCACCAGCACCCCCTGCCGCAGCGTCGCCGACTCGTGATGCACATGCCCGGCACAAATCAGCCGGACTTGCGCATGACTGCGCAGCAACGTCCACAGGGCGTCCCGGTCGGTCAGGCCGATCGCATTCATCCAGGCCGACGGGGCGTCGACCGGGGGATGATGCAGAAACAGCACGGTGGGGCGACTCGCGGTGCGGGTCAACTCATCCCCCAGCCAGGCCAGTTGCTCCCCCCCCAACTCCCCCTTCACCTGCCCCGGCAGGTGCGAGTCGAGCCCAATGATCTGCCACCCCTCGACCGGTTCCGAAAAGACCACCCGTTCCGCCACCCGCTGGATGCGGTCGTGCAGGTGCTCGTAAATCCCCTCGCGGACATCGTGATTACCGGGCAGAAACCGGCTCTTCGGCCACCACCCCGCCAGGGTCTCGCGAACCACCCGGTACGTCTCGGGCAGGTCGTCGTGGGTCATGTCGCCGGTCAGAATCAGCCGGTGGGCCCGCGTCTGCTCGGGCGCAATCGCCGCCAGCACGCTCAACCAGCGCTCGCGGGTACAAATTCCCTGGATTGTCGCTTCGGGAGAGACAAACAGGTGACAATCGGTGAGCTGCAGCAGTCGAACGGTCATCTCCCGATTTTAGTGTGCCGGGGCGGCATTTCCCAGAATTGCGTTCCCCGGCGGCCGGCTCGCCCCCTCTCTCGTCCGATCCTTCCCCCGGTCAAAACCTGCACCAAGGGCCCGCGAACAAGCGAAAGATTGAGGGAGGATCTTTCGGGTTCGCGGGCCCTGGCGGGGTAAGCGGGCGTGATCCATCGAGAGCTCGATGGTGTCGGTTGGCGACAGGCAAGCGCGGCAGACAGGCCCAAAAACGGCCTGGGGACGGCGCGGGATGACACGCTGACAACGGATCCCATGACCAGCGTTGTGGAGAGCGAGCC
>Ga0315904_10001156_pt1 | contig 41730 bp, 41 predicted proteins | sample LakEriMetagenome_6_FD_203529 | JGI IMG/M metagenome (GOLD analysis project Ga0315904, IMG submission 203529) | Freshwater fungal communities from buoy surface, Lake Erie, Ohio, United States - Buoy 12 MA120 | ecosystem: Environmental > Aquatic > Freshwater > Lake | place: USA: Lake Erie, Ohio... | reverse complement strand
AATACATAATTTGGAGCTTCTCGATCGCCTAAATATTTTAATGTGCCTAACATATTCCAACTCCAACCCAAAAGATTTCCTTTATGGATACTTGAAGTTATAGAGCCCCCACGTCCGTTAGAATCAAAACTCAATATAGTTTTTCCAAACAAAGTGTCTTTCTTAACAGAAACGGGTTCAATGATAACTAAGCCTCCTACAGCATCACCCCCATATTGCAAACCAGAAGCGCCTTTTATCATCGTTATTTTAGCTGCGGAATTGATGTCGAAATTAGGAGCATGCTCCGTTCCCCACTGTTGATCTTCCATTCTTACATTATTGTTTATAACCGGAACCCTACTTCCGTATAATCCATTAATCACAGGTTTAACGATGGTACTCCCCGTTTTTAAAGTAGTCACTCCAGCTATTTCCTTTAAAGCATCTCCTAGTGACTTACTGCTGTACTTCTCTATAGTCTCCTCTTTAATTTTTTGATCAAGTACAGACTTGTTAATCGTATTTCTTGCATGAATTACATTAATCTCATTCAACCTAAAAGTCAATTCCTTTAGTTTAAAATTAAGTACAAGGTCATTATTTAAAACAACTAAAGTGTCAATAGATTGATATCCAATATACGAAACGTGAACTTTTACTTTTCCGCTTGAGACATTTTTTATAAAATAATTTCCTAGCGCATCAGGAGTTCCTGTTTTCTTTCCGATATGAATATGACTTCCCTCAAGAGGAATATTCTCTTGATTAGTAATTTTTCCGCTAATTGTGTTTTGTGAAAATATACATACACTAAACAACAATCCGCAGAAAACAAGATACTTTCTTTTTAGCATTTTTTCTGTTCAAAATAAATAGAAACATAGTGTTCATTTTCACACTGATGAAAATGAACTTGTTTTAAAATAATTTGAATTCTGGGGGTGCTCTTAATGCAAATAGACTTCCTTTGAAGAAAGGAGAGGTTAGTTTGTATACAAAAGAATACTGTTGGGATAGTGTAACAATAATTCTATTCTTTAAAGAAAAAAAAGCCGTTAAAAAATAACTCCCATACGTAAATTCACAAACAAAACAATGATCAAAAGGATGATGCTGATGATTAATTTCTGTTTTTTGCGAATAGTGATGATGACACTCTTTTTCAGAAAAGAGTTTTGCTAAATGTTCAAAAGAATGCAAGGACTGTAATAGCATTGAAAACAATACTACAACAATTAACATTAAATTTACTATTACAAATCTCCTTTTCATTATCGACAAAAATAAATATAATATTATGATAAGTCTTTGCTTTTAACATTTTTTATGATGTTTTCTTATATTTAACCGTTTCAAAAACGAAACGATTTTTATTGTAATAACTAAATATTTTAAAACTCTTTTAGTTTTACATTAGGAGATACTTCGCTGGTGTTTCTTGGAATAGGAAATGGGTCGTGACTAGTAAAAAAACCATCTTGTAAGTCCATAATTTCATCTGATGTACACAAACACTTTTCTAGTTTTTGTCGCACCTCTTTTTCATTTAAATGAATACCAATAAATACTAATTCGTTCAATCTATCACCATAATCTAATGTCCACCGCTCTTCAATAATGTCTTGAAATTGTACAAAATTAGAAAAGGTCATCCGTTCGCTCAATGGCATACTTGCCCACCAAACCCCTGCGCCTTCTGCTTTTGTAGAGCCTCCCGCCTGACTCCAATTGATAGCTTGCTCTGGTCGCGATGCTATCCAAAAAAGCCCTTTACTACGAATTATTGTTTCTGGAAATTCGTTTGCTACAAAATCCCAAAAACGATACGGATGAAATGGGCGTGCATCTCTAAATACAAATGATATAATGCCATACTCTTCCGTTTCTGGAGTATGAATACCTTCTAATTCTTGCATCCAACCAGCTGATGTTTCAGCTTCTTCATAATTAAAAAATCCGGTATTAATAATTTCGCTTGGGGAAACTTTACCCATTTCTGAGGTAATTATTTTAGCCACTGGATTTAGTTTTTTTATAGTCGCAATAAGCAACTCTTTTTGTTTTTGATTAATTAAATCAATTTTATTAAGAATTATTACGTTTGCAAATTCTATTTGATCAACTAACAAGTTTACGATAGTTCGATTGTCATTTTCGATGGTAGTAGCTTTAATTTCCTCGAGTGTTTTTGCTGATCCAAAATCTTTAAAAAAATTGAATCCATCAACAACAGTTACCATAGTGTCTATGTAACTAAATCGAGATAAATCGATGTTTTCATCCTCGTTTACAAAAGAAAAAGTTTGAGCTACAGGTATGGGCTCACTAATTCCTGTACTTTCAATTAACAAATAATCGAATCGATCTTCTTTGGCTAGTTTTTCTACCTCTATCATTAAATCTTCTCGAAGGGTGCAACAAATACAACCGTTGCTCATTTCTACTAATTTTTCTTCTGTTCTTGATAACGTATTTTCAGCCTTGATTAAATTGGCATCAATGTTTACTTCACTCATGTCGTTAACAATTACTGCTACTTTTAGCCCTTCTTTGTTGTGAAGAATATGATTAAGCAAGGTCGTTTTTCCTGCGCCAAGAAATCCTGACAAAACGGTTACTGGAAGTTTTTTCATTTTTTGATATGTGATTTATAATTTAAAAAGTGCCCTATTATCATTCCTATTCCTCCAATAGATATTAACTCTAAATGAATTTTAAAAAAAATTTCTAGAATAATACTTGTAACTATAATTGCAATTGAAATTCCAAGTATAAATTTTACTTTCTTTGTTGCATTACTCATTAAAATCTTTGAAACCACTAGCATTGCAATGCAGGCAAACAATGTATCAATGACAATATTATCATAAAACCCAAATGGGATTATGGTTAAAATGGGGAAGACAATACAATGAATCAAACAAAGTGTGGCGGTTGAAATACCTAAAATATCGTATGGAGATGTAGAATTCTTTTTCATTTAGTTATATTTGCTAATGCAATTGAGTTGCAAATATAATTAAATTTTAATTATCGCAACAGTGTTGCGTTAAAATGTATTGCTTGATGAAAAATATAAGAAATACTAATGCAAAAAAGGCAATTATTGATTTGATAACACATTCTAATGAAGCGTTATCCCATTTAGAAATTCAAAATTTAACAAATGGCGTTTGTGATAGAGTTACGATTTATAGGGTTTTAGAACGATTAATAAAAGAAGATTTAATACATAAGATTGTAAACCTAGATGGCACAACAAAATATGCGAGTTGCAATCATGTACATCAAAATCATTCACACAACCATTTACATTTTAGCTGTGAAAACTGCAAAAAAGTCACTTGTTTAGATACTGTAGTGCCTACTTTTTCTCTTCCTGAAAATTATACTATTAAGGAAGTAAACTTTACATTGAATGGATTATGCCCAAATTGTAAATAAAAAATCCACCATAATTTTTTAAAATTATGGTGGATTACTATAAAAATGACTTTTAAACTAATTTATTAGCCACTAAATATTCAGCAATTTGAATAGTATTTGTAGCTGCTCCTTTTCTTAAATTATCAGCTACAATCCACATGTTAAGCGTGTTGGGTTGGCTTTCGTCACGACGAATTCTACCAACAAACACCTCATTTTTACCTTCAGCATAAAGTGGCATTGGATACGTAAATGCATCTAAATTGTCCTGAACGACAACGCCATCCGTATTGTGTAGTATTTGACGCAGTTCGTTTACATCAAAATCATTTGTAAACTCGACATTTACTGCCTCGCTATGACCTCCAACAACTGGGACACGAACAGCAGTAGCCGTTACTGCAATAGTTTTGTCACTCAAGATTTTCTGAGTTTCACGAACCAATTTCATTTCTTCTTTGGTATAACCGTTTTCTTCAAAGCTATCACATTGTGGAATAGCATTTCTGTGAATAGGATATTTGTAAGCCATTTCACCTTGTATACCAGCATATTCATTTTCTAGTTGTTTCACTGCTTTAACTCCAGTTCCAGTGATGGATTGATAGGTTGAAACAATAATTCGCTTGATGTTGTATTTTCTATGCAAGGGAGCCAATGCTAAAACCATTTGAATGGTAGAACAATTTGGATTTGCAATAATTTTATCTTCTTTTGTTAATTCAGAAGCATTGATTTCAGGAACAACTAATTTCTTAGTCGCGTCCATTCTCCAAGCCGAAGAATTGTCGATTACGGTTGTTCCTGCTGCTGCAAATTTTGGAGCCCAATCTAAAGAGGTTTGACCTCCAGCTGAGAATAAAGCTATATCAGCTTTCATATCTACCGCAGTTTGCATACCAACGACTTTATAATTTTTCCCTTTAAATGTTATTTCTTTCCCAACAGATCTTTCTGAAGCAACAGGAATTAACTCAGTTACTGGGAAATTTCTTTCTGCTAAAACTTTAAGCATTACTTCGCCAACCATTCCGGTTGCACCTACAACTGCAATTTTCATTATAATATCATTTTATTTTTTTCAGTTGCAAATGTAAGTAAATAGGAATTGAAAACAAGATGATTTACAAAATTCAACAAATTGTTATATTTATAACAAAAGAAAAACCATTCGCCTTCACGAATGGTTAAGTTAGAATACTACAGTGTAGCGGAAACTATTTTTTCAATAAATCTCTAATCTGTGTCAACAATTCTTCTTGAGTTGGACCTGCTGGAGCAGCTGGAGCCGCTTCTTGCTTTTTCTTCATGCTATTAATTCCTTTAACAAAAATGAAAATCACAAATGCAATAACAAGAAAACTTATTACTGCAGCTAAAAATTTTCCATACAAAATTCCGCCATCGGTTTTTAAACCAGCCAAATCTTCAACTTGTGCTGCTTTTAATGCAGGATTTAATAATGCTGGTGTAATTACATCAGCGACTAATGAGTTAACAATAGCCCCAAATGCACCTCCAATAATTACCCCTACTGCTAAATCCATTGCATTCCCTTTAGCAATAAATTCTTTAAATTCTGAAATCATTCCCATAATTTAATGTGTTTTAGTTAGAAATTAGTTTTGTGTTACGAATTTAGTTAAATTTTTAACACATCGATAGGTATTGATGAAAAAAATTACTCTCTGTAAAAAACTCGTTTTACTCTTTGAGAAATACTAGTTAGAATTTCATACGGAATTGTTTCTAGTTTTTCGGCCATGTAAATTACCGTTGGATTTTCGCCAAAAATGACCACCGAATCACCTTCAGAGCATGTAATATCGGAAACATCGACCATCAACATATCCATGCATACGCTACCAACAATGGTCGCTTTTTGGTTATTTACGGTAATATATCCCACACCATTTCCCCAATGTCTTGAAATACCATCAGCATAGCCTATTGGTATTGTGGCTATTTTAGTTGTTTTTGTGGCTATAAATCGCCTGCCATATCCAACACTTTCTCCAGCATCGATAGTTCTAATCTGCGATATGATAGATTTTAATGTGCCTACATTTTCTAAAAACTTTTGTTCATCAGCATCATTTGAAACGCCATAAAGTCCAATTCCAAGGCGGACCATATTGTATTGCGCTTGAGGAAAATTGCTTATTCCAGAAGTGTTTAATATATGACGAATAGGATTGATTTGTAATTCTCTAATTATCTTTGAAGACAATTTTTCAAATAAATCTATCTGCGAAAGTGCAAAATCGCGATGTTTCAAATCATCGCTTGTTGCCATGTGCGACAAAATACTTTTTACCGTAACCGATTTATTAGTTTTTAAAATAAAAATTAACTCGTCCAGATGTTCCTCTTCAAAACCCAAACGGTGCATTCCTGTATCAAGCTTAATATGAATAGGGAAATGATGTATCTTTTTTTCTCCAACAATTTTTAAAAAAGCTTTTAATCCTTTAAGGCTATAAATCTCTGGTTCTAATCGATGTTGAATTATAGATTCAAAACTGGTGCTTTCTGGATTTAAAACCATGATTGGCAGTCGAATTCCAGCATTTTTTAAAGAAATTCCTTCATCAGCAAAGGCAACTCCCAGATAATCAACCTTATGATGTTCGAGTAATTTGGCAATTTCAAATCCCCCATTACCATAACCAAAAGCTTTTACCATGACCATCATTTTGGTTTCTGATTTCAACTTTGATTTGTAAAAATTTAGGTTATGACTAATTGCGTTAAGGTTGATTTCCAAAACTGTTTCATGCGTTTTTTCGGCTAAGGCTGCTACAATTTTTTCAAAATGAAAGGCTCTGGCACCCTTAATTAAAATGGTCTCGTTACCAAAATTCAAATGATGAATTGATGTGATAAATTCATCGGTATCTTTAAAAGTGATACAATTAAGGAATTTATTTTTGAACTTGGATATGGTTTCGCCAATACCAATTACCCGATTAATTTTATTGGAAATAATCAATTGTGAGACTTTCGAATATAAATCTTCGTTGGACAATCCGCTTTCAAAAATATCAGATAGGATTAAGGTTTTCTTTTTGTATTGTTTTTGACTTTCTAAAAAATCTAATGCGATTTTCAATGATTGAAAATCAGAACTATAGCTATCGTCGATCAAGGTTGTGTTGTTGATTCCGTTTTTGAGTTTCAAACGCATTTCAACAGGAAATAACAATTCCATTCGATGTTCGATAGTCTTATAATCGTAGTCAAAATAAAGCATCACCATCATACACTGAATCGCATTTTCTATCGAAGCATCGTCATGAAAAGGAATCTTAATATCAAAAGTATTGTCGTGATAGTGAACTTTGAGAATAGTTTTCTCTAAAATCGATTTTTGGGTAATAAAAACATCTGCGTTTTCATCTCGACAACTCCAAGAAAAGGTTTCTAATTTTGGATTGATAAATGCATCAATGGTTTTATTTTTATTGTAAATTAAAACTTTTACGTTTTGAAATAGTTTTAGTTTTTCTTTAATTTTTTCTCCAATATGAGCAAATCCTTCATCATGTGCGGAACCTATATTGGTCAAAATCCCGATACTTGGTTTGATAATGGTTTCCAGTTTTGCCATTTCATTTACCATAGAAATCCCCGCTTCAAAAATTCCTAAATTGTGTTTTTCATTAATCGCCATTACAGACAAAGGAACACCCACTTGCGAATTATAACTTTTAGGACTTCGAATAATATTATAATCGGGGCTTAATAGAAAATTTAGCCATTCTTTTACAATGGTTTTACCGTTACTTCCTGTAATGCCAATAATTGGAAAATTAAACTGACTTCGGTGATACGCTGCAAATTGCTGTAAACTTTCTAAGGTATTATCGACAACAAGAAAATTAGCTTGATTTTCTAGATTTTGAGGAATATAATTCACTACAAAATTTTGAACCCCTTTGTCAATTAATGAAGCGATGTAATTGTGTGCATCATTATTTGGACCAACTAAGGCGAAAAACAATGTTTTTGATTCATTTTGAAGTGAACGGCTGTCAATAGAAATGTTTTCAATGGTAGTATTGGCATGGATTCCCAACCATTTTGCATTTAGAATTGCAGCACTATTTTTAAGGTCTAAACTCAAAAGTTATTTGGTTTTATTTTTGTTTTAGACTCCAATTCGTTCTCTTGATTCTCTTTCATAGCATGAAAGTAGGCCGCACGACTTAATGGCTCGTACTCATCGGTTTCACCAAGCATAACCAATTTTTCGTTTTTGCTTTTTCTGAAGCTATAATTCGCCAAATTTCCTGTTCGAGTGCAAACAGCGTGAACCTTGGTTACATATTCTGCCGTAGCCATAAGTGCTGGCATAGGTCCAAAAGGATTCCCTTTAAAATCCATATCTAATCCAGCCACAATAACACGAACTCCGTTGTTGGCCAAATCGTTACAAATTTTCACAATTTCATCATCAAAAAACTGCGCTTCATCAATGCCTACTACATCACAACCTTGTGCCAAAAGAGCAATGTTTGCAGCAGCAGGAACAGGCGTAGAACGAATTTCATTCTTATTATGTGAAACCACCATTTCTTCGTCATAGCGTGTATCGATCGCAGGCTTGAAAATTTCCACTCTTTGCTTGGCGAATTGAGCCCTTTTCAGACGGCGAATCAACTCTTCGGTCTTCCCCGAAAACATCGAACCGCAAATGACTTCAATCCAACCAAATTGTTCTTTATGATTTACTGTATTTTCGAGAAACATTTTGTATTTTTCTTGCTCTTAAAATGAATAGTTTTTATTACTTTGTAACGCTAACAAATTGACCTAAAAAATTTATACTTTTACATCGTTTCAAAAGTAGAAAATTTTTGCCAAATTGAAGTTTTGTAGCTACTTTAAATTAAAAATAAAATATACCGTATACACTATAATTCTAAAGTCATGAAAAAAAAGTTGGAAGCTGATTTAATCAGTATTGCACATCGAATTTTAAAGCTTAAAAACAAATCGGAATTGGTTCAATTGCATCAGGAAACGCAAAAACTATATGAAAAATTATCCGTTTTACTTTTTGTAGAAGAAAATTTTGGAGATGTAAAACCAACTATTGGCACTGCTGATATAGAAAAAAAGATTGAAGAAGCTTTTGAAACCCCAACTCAAGTAGTTGCAATTGATGAGCCACAAGTTGAAATTCAGGCAGAAGTGGAACCTGAAAAAGAAGAGGTTGTTGAAACCATTTCAGAAATCATCGAAGAAGAAATTACTCCAGAAGCAGAAACCATTGCAGCTGAAGTGGAAGAGGAACAAACTGAAGTTCAAGAAGAAGAAATTACTGCTGAATTAGAAGAAGAAAAACAACCAGAGCCAATCGTTGCTGAAGAACCTGTTTTTAAACCTGCGTTTGAATTGGCTTTTGAATCTAAAATTGAAGAGGATAAAGAAGAAGTTAAGGAAGAAGTTAAAAGCAAATCTACTCAAATTACATTTGACGATTTATTAGGTCCTAATTATTCGGATCCTGTTTTTGTAAAGCCAGAAGAATTAGAAAAAACAGAAACTGAACCTAAAAATGTCATCCCTATTAGACGGAATTTATCCGATTCATCGCCTGTAATTTCCATCAACAAAGACGCCGATTCAAGAACAGTTTCCTTGAACGACAGACTCTCAAAAGGAATAACTATAGGCTTAAATGATAGGATTGCTTTCATGAAGCACTTGTTTGCTAACAGTAGCGAGGATTACAACCGCGTATTATCGCAACTAATCACTTTCGACACTTTTCAAGAAGCCGAATCTTTTATTGACACGATGGTAAAACCAGATTACAATAACTGGGAAGGCAAAGAGGAATATGCTGTTCGTTTCATGGAAATTTTAGAAAAAAGATTTTCATAAACTAAAACAACTTTCACAAAACACGAATTATACCAATTTGATAAAAAAATTAGTGTGATTCGTGTTTCAATTTTTATAGCTTTATGTCAAAATTATACATCGTCCCCACTCCTATAGGTAATCTCGAAGATATGACTTTTCGAGCGATTCGAATTCTTAAGGAAGTCGATTTGATTTTGGCGGAAGATACACGTACTAGCGGTAAACTCTTAAAACATTTTGAGATTAGTACGCACATGCACAGTCACCACATGCACAATGAACACAAAACCATCGAAAATGTAATTTCCCGTTTGAAAGCAGGAGAAAACATTGCCTTAATTTCTGATGCAGGAACTCCAGCCATTTCTGACCCTGGTTTTTTACTTACTCGAGCTTGTGTAGAAAATAAAATTGAAGTAGAATGTTTGCCTGGAGCCACTGCCTTTGTTCCAGCGCTAGTTAATAGCGGATTGCCTAACGATAAATTTATATTCGAAGGATTTTTGCCTGACAAAAAAGGAAGGCAAACTCGTTATTTGGCTTTAGCAGAGGAAACCCGAACCATGATTTTGTATGTTTCACCTCATAAATTGGTAAAAACTTTGGGGGAATTCATCACTTATTTTGGCGAAGACCGACCTGTTAGTGTATCACGAGAATTATCAAAACTCCACGAAGAAAATGTACGCGGAACCGCTAGAGAAGTGTTGGCCCATTTTGAAAAAACGGCTCCAAGAGGCGAAATTGTAGTAGTGGTTGGCGGAAAAATAATTACAAAAGAAAACAAAAAACAATCTGAATTATAAAATGAGCATTCATTCCTTTCTACAAAAACTAAAACAAACTCCAAAAGACATCGCGTTTGCAGAAACGATTGCTGTGATTGAAGAAAATTACGATTTTACCCCAACAGCATTTCAAAATGGGTTGCAATACAATGCTGTGGGAGAAAATTCAGGCTCTTGTAAATTGTTTGCTTTTGCTCAATTACACCATTTATCAAAAGAAGAAACCTTGTCTTGTTTTGGAGCGTATTATTTTGATGACGTATTAGAACATCCTGAAAGTTCAAACCATCAAAACATCCGTAATTTTATAAAAACGGGCTGGGACGGAATTCGATTTGAAGGAACGGCTTTGGTTTTGAAATAATATTACTTAATTGGTTAACGGATGTAACTGACAATTAAGAATAATAATTACAATTGATTTATAACGTATACCGTGTTCGTTTTAGAATTCTTTATTGAAACATGGGTTTGTATTTTCCTCTTTCACTATATAACATTGTGATATTTAAAATGGCGACAAGTAAGGCGGGCCACATGTCTCCAAAATCTCTATTGGTAAATGAAAAAATCAGAAACGAAACAGTTAATGGGAACAATACAACATATATTGCTGCTGGCCATTTATTGAACACCAAAAACAAGCCAATAATAATTTCAAAAATATAGAGGAAAGGTAAAAATAGAAGCGTTGAATCTAAAAACTCTTCAGCTTCCTTTGGCATCTGACCATAACCTGAAGGGAAAAAATGGAAAAATTTATTCAGTGCATACAAAATAAGAAACACTCCTAAAAAAACTCTAACCCATTCTACGTTTTTACTGTATTTTTTCATTTTAAATCTGTTTTAAGTTCCTAAACAAATGTACATACACCTACTACCATTAAATATGATAAAAATCATATCAAAAGTATTTTTTGATTGAGAAGTTATGTTCTAAAAATGAATATTTTGGAAAGGGTTTATTATTAGTGGTTTTACTTTAGAAGAAGAAAATATAAACCACATGAAAGGATTCGTGCGTTAGTGTAGGGAGTATTGTTAGATGATTGTGAATTGGTGTTTTTCAATTATTTCGTATGCTTTTTTAAATGCTGAAATTCCGTCCGACCAAGTAGGAAATTGATTTTTAAAATGCTTTATCATATTAATAAACACTCTACCCTTTTGTAGATCGTCAATGTCAGTTTGTGAAATATTTTTATGGGAACATAATTTATTAATTACATCAATTAAGTTCTCTCTTTCACCGAGAAGTCCGTCGTTGTTTGCATGCATACGTATGCCAATTTCAAATAAAACAACTTTAAAATAAATTTCGTCTGGAATATCACTGTCTGCAATTTGTCCGTATACTTTAGTGCAATTGTTGTAAAAAATACGCAATGAAGGTCCAGTCTTTATTAGGAGTCCGAAGTCGCAGTCTGTCTTGCGAGGTGTATTGTCATTTGTAACATGCCCAGCATTATATGTTACCATTTCCGGAATTGGTCCTTGTACTAAATTTAGGAAGTCAAGATAATTGCCATGTCTTATGTGTCCGAACTCATCTTTAAAATGTGTAATTGTCTTGCCTGATTTTAAAACCTTAAGCATGTATCCAACTGTTGGCTCGATAATAAGTATTTCTTTTACGGGATTCATTTGTCTGGCGATATTATTTTTGTTTTGTTTGTTCTTCAAACTTATAATTTTATTCAAAAACCATCACTCCACTTCTAAATCCACAAACGTAAACGAATTACCACTAAACAATCCTTTGTCTGATAATTTCAAATCAGGAATAACCAGAAGTGCCATGAAGGAAAGTGTCATAAAAGGTGCTCTCAAATTGCTTCCCAGCGCTTTTGCCATCGCATCAATTTCCTCATATAATTTCCCGGTTTCCCAACCATTTTTATCACTAATAATTCCTGCAACTGGTAGTGCTAAGGATTTGTTTTCAGTACCGTTTACAGCGCAAATTCCACCTGTATTTTTGATGATAAGATTCACAGCATTGCAAATTTCTTCATCAGAAGTACCAACGACCACTATGTTATGACAATCGTGCGCCACCGAACTGGCAATAGCTCCTTTTTTTAAACCAAAGTTTTTGATGAATGCGACTGCAGGTTTGGTATTTTGATAGCGATTAACCACCGCCATTTTAAGAATATCGTTTTTTATATCCGAAACAATTTTTCCATTCTCAAGTAAAGATTCGTGATGAATTTCATTGGTGATCAATTGTCCTTCCAAAGCTTCAATTACTCTAATTGTTGAGGCATTACTTGGAATTTCAAAATCACTGATTGTTTTGGCGCTAATATTAAAATTATTTGGTGTCTCAAAAGGGACGTGTTTTACAAACGATTGCCCTTTTTCAGCAACTAATTCTCCGTCGATATAGGTTTGTAAAATAGTGAAATTGGTTAAATCTTCAACCACAATAAAATCGGCTGCATCGCCTTTTTGCAATAATCCTACGTTCATTTTATAATGATGCACTGGATTGACACAAGCTGCTTGCAAGACTTTAAAGACATCCATCCCTTTGGCCACAGCACGTGCGCACAACAAATTGATATGACCTACAATTAAATCGTCAGGATGTTTGTCGTCTGAACAGAACATCATATTTTCAAAATGTTCTGGAAGCAAATCAATCAAGGCATTGAAGTTTTTTGCCGCACTTCCCTCGCGAATAATAACTTTCATGCCAAGGCTAAGTTTTTCCTGTGCTTCATCAAATGTGAAACATTCATGATCTGTTGTGATTCCCGCAGCAATGTATTTTTTTACGTTTTCACCGCGTAATCCTGGAGCATGTCCGTCTATTGGTTTGCCAAAGTGTTTTGCCCATTCTATTTTTTTCAATACTTCTTCATCGTCAAACAAAACGCCAGGATAATTCATCATTTCTGCTAAATAATAAATATCTGGTGAAGCCATTAGCTCTTTAATTCCGTCCGAATCAATAATGGCTCCGGCGGTTTCAAATGAAGTTGCGGGAACGCAAGATGGTGCACCAAAGTGGAATTTCAAAGGCACTTTTTTACTGTTCTCAATCATATAATACACGCCGTCTTTCCCCAAAACATTTGCAATTTCGTGCGGGTCAGAAATAGTAGCCACGGTTCCATGAAGTACCGCCAATTTTGCAAACTCTGAAGGTACTAACATCGAACTTTCAATGTGAATATGAGCATCAATAAATCCCGGAAGAATATAAGTTTTGACATTATGCTCTTTTTCAATGATTGCAGTGATTTTTCCATTTTCAAAGGTAACTTCACCAGAATAAATCCTACGATTTACAATATCTACAATTTGTCCTTGAATGTACATTATAAACTGATTTTATGAGTTTGCTAAAAAAATAAATGGAGGTACAAGAAACGAATTTTTTCTGGATTTATAAATTCCATTTTCATAATTTATTGGGGATGAATGCAATTTTAAAAAATAATAGTAAATTTGAATTTCATCTTTATATACCATTCAAAATTGTATTTATGCGCTGGACCATCAAACCCACTCCCGAACTTGAAAAGATAAAAACGTTATCCGAGGCCATACATGTTGACCCTTTAATTGCTCAATTGCTTATACAACGAGGTATTGAGACCTATGATGAAGCCCGACAATTTTTTCGCCCTACTTTAACCGATTTGCATCCTCCCTACTTGATGAAAGATATGGATAAGGCGGTAGAACGAATTGAAAAAGCCATTGCTAATGAGGAAAATATTCTTGTTTTTGGCGATTATGATGTAGATGGCACTACAGCAGTTTCATTGGTTTCTTCTTATGTCAAGAGTTATTACCCCAACGTTGCTACTTATATTCCCGACCGTTATGATGAGGGTTATGGGATTTCTTTTAAAGGAATTGACTTTGCGGATGACAATGGTTTTTCGCTCATTATTGCCTTAGATTGCGGTATAAAATCTATTGATCATGTGGGGTATGCCAAAGAACGAAATATTGATTTCATCATTTGCGACCACCATAGGCCAGGAGCTGTTTTGCCAGATGCGGTTGCCATTTTAGACCCAAAACGAGACGATTGTAGTTATCCGTATGACGAATTGTGTGGTTGCGGAATTGGCTTTAAATTGATTCAGGCTTTAGCACAAAATCGAAACCAAACGATTGATGATTTAATTCCTTATTTGGATTTGGTAGCAACTGCCATCGCAGCTGATATCGTACCGATGACGGGCGAGAATCGGATTCTAGCACATTTTGGTTTGTTAGTGATTAATTCGGAGCCAAGACCAGGAATTAAGGCTCTTATCCACCAAATCAAAAAAAAGGTTTTAGATATTACTGATGTTGTTTTCATAATTGCTCCTCGAATTAACGCAGCAGGAAGAATCAAACATGGGAATCATGCAGTGGAATTATTGACGGAATTTGATTTTGAACAAGCGCAACAATTTGCTTCTGAGATTGAGCAATACAATTCGGATAGAAAGGATTTAGACAAACAAATTACCAAAGAAGCGTTACAACAAATTGAAGTGAATCAGGAAAAAGAGCGATTTACAACAGTAGTTTTTCAAGAGAACTGGCACAAAGGCGTTATTGGGATTGTTGCTTCAAGATTGATAGAAACCTATTATAGGCCAACCTTAGTTTTTACTAAAAGTGGCGATAAATATGCTGCTTCAGCACGCTCTGTAAAAGGATTTGATGTGTATAATGCCTTGGAAGCTTGTTCGGAACATTTGGAACAATTTGGGGGACACATGTATGCTGCAGGTATGACTTTAACAGCATCAAAGTACGGTGATTTTAAAGCCGCTTTTGAAAAAGTAGTCCAAGAAACCATTCATCCGGATTTGTTGACTCCTGAAATCACGATTGATGCGGAGATTGATTTTGCACATATTACACCAAAATTATTTCGAATTTTAAAACAATTTGAACCTTTTGGTCCAGAGAATATGAAACCTATTTTTTTAACTAAAAAAGTAAAAGATACGGGTTTCGGGAAACCAATAGGTCAAAATGATGAACATTTAAAACTGTTTGTAAAGCAATCCCGAAGTCTCGAGACTGAGGGATTTGGAGCTATTGGATTTGGTTTGGGAAATAAATTGGAATGTATTAAAAATGGACAGACCTTTGACGTGGTCTATTCTATCGAGGAAAATGAATGGAATGGAAAAGTGTGTTCACAATTGAGAGTAAGAGATATTAAATAAGTACAAGAATACCATGGAAAAAAACGATCCATATGCAGCGATGCGCTTCAGAGAATTTAATGTTTTTTTAATCCTGCGATTTGCAATGGTTTTTGCTTGGTCTATGCAGTTTATTGTTATTGAGTGGGTCGTTTATAGTTTGACTAAAAGTCCTCTTTCATTAGGAATTATTGGACTAATGGAAGTTATTCCAGCCATTGCTATGGCTTTGTTTGCAGGTCATTTTGTGGACCAGAATGAAAAGAAAGGATTGCTGCTGAAATGTATTTTTGCCTTTTCTGTTATCAGTTTGGGGTTGTTCTTATTAACCTGGCCACCTATCGTTAAAGACTATTCTACCAAAGTGATTTTGTATAGCATTTATGGATTGGTTTTTCTTGGTGGGATTGTTAGAGCCTTTTTAGGACCTACTATCTTTTCCCTTTTATCCTTAATTATCCCTAAACAGGCATACTCTAATGCGGCTACTTGGAGCAGTTCGGTGTGGCAAATAGGTTCTGTTTTGGGACCTGCGGTTGCGGGTTTTTCGATTACTTGGATTGGGGTGCATTGGTCGATGTGTTTTGTTTTTGGGTTTTCTGTTTTGTCATTGGTGGCATTATCCCAAATTACAACTAAGCCTATTTTGAATCCGAAGATTGGTGAGCCTATTATGGATAGTCTGAAAGAGGGTGTGAAATTTGTTTTCAATAATAAAACGATTTTAGGAGCATTATCACTAGACATGGTGGCGGTACTTTTTGGAGGTGCTGTGGCGCTGTTGCCCATATTTGCTCAGGATATTTTGAAAGTGGGCCCTCAAGGTTTTGGAATTTTAAGAGCAGCTCCAGCAGTTGGTGCTTTTTTGACGATGTTTATTACGGCTTATGTTCCTGTTACTAAAAATGCAGGAATGAAATTGCTGACGGCTATTTTCTTGTTTGGGGTTTGCATTATTGTGTTTGGATTGTCTACTATTTTTTGGCTTTCTGTTTTTGCTTTGTTCATGAGTGGAGTTTTCGATGGCATTTCAGTGGTGATACGCCAAACGATTTTACAGCTAAAAACACCAGACTCAATGCGCGGTCGCGTATCGGCGGTGAATTCTATTTTTGTGGGTTCGTCGAACGAGTTGGGGGCTTTTGAAAGTGGCTTGACGGCTAAATTGATGGGAACCGTAACAGCAGTAGTTTTTGGTGGAAGTATGACGCTTTTGATTGTGTTGGGTACTGGATTGTTTTCGCCTTCGTTTAGAAAGTTGGATTTACAGAAAGATGTGGATGCCCATCAGAATCATTCCTAAAGGCAACAGCATATATCCTTACATTTTCATTGTATTAAGGATTAATACTTAATAAACTTCTCACTAACCATTATTTCCCCTTTTTCATTTTTAATGGTATAAAAGTACATCCCATCAGAAAAGGAAGAAACATCTATTTTAATTAGTTTATTTTCTCCTATTAGTTTCTGAGTTTTTAATTTCCCATGAATGTCAACTATTTCCAGAACACCATAATCGTATTTTAAATTTTCTGTCTTAATGAAAATATCATCTTTAACAGGATTTGGGAAAAATTTTGAGGAAAAATTTTTGCTATCAGTAAATTGTACTTGCGCTAAATTTTGTTGAAAATAAGACCGAAGCAGTAACTCTCTATCGGTTTTAGTTGTTGGAAAAACATTGTCATAATATCCGTTTGAATGTTCTACGCTCCAGCCATTCCATGTTCGGAAAGAGTAATAATCGTAGTCCCAGTTATATTCTTCGAAAATCTCTATACAATCCCGAATGTAATTATAGGCACTGTTGTTTGGAGCCCATCGAATACAGCTAAATTCCCCAATGTAAATAGGTACTCGGTACTTGTCTTGATAGGCCTTTAATGGAGCCAAGAGCTGTTTTAATTTGGCTTTGTCATAATAGACGCCATCTATAGTTCCGGGATAGGAATAGGCAGGTATCTCTGGTCCAAATTGGTGTGTCAGTTGTCTCGGTATATACATGTGCACACTGTAAACAATATTTGGAACCGAAGCATCGATAGGTTTAATATCATCCAAGGTGATACCATAATTTAAACTCTCGATAATGATTGCTTTTACAGGGTCAATCTCTCGGATAGCATTTACTAGTGCTTCTGCCAATTCTGGCCATCTTAATATAGAATTATCAATTGGATAGGTATAATTATAAGGATATTGTTTACTTATGACTGGTTCATTTGCAAGATCGAATGCCCAAACGGTACTATTGTTTTTATACCTTTCGGCAATCAATTTCCATGCATTGATAAGTCGTGTTTGTGCTGCCTGACTGCTGAATAATCCATCTGAGAGACCTGCTAGACCAACATTCATCTTGAGTCCATTTGCTGTGCACCAATCGACTAACTCATCCATTCGTAGTAGTTCTTCTTGTAGTACGTCATCATAATTCGAAAGGAGCAAACCGTCAGGATAATATTTTTCTCCACCTATCATAACACGAATTGTATTGGCTTTCCAGTCATAACTAAGTTCATCTAAACTACTTTTGCTGATTGTATTGGCAGGGTTATCGCTAGTGGAGGAAACATTCACTCCTCTATACATCCCTAAATGGGTTTTGTTAATAGCAATTGACTGGTCACGAGCAGGCGGCATGGATTCGGAAATTACTTGAATGTGAAGGTTGTCAATCCATAATTTTCCTGTGGCATTATAAATTCCAATATTTAGACTTAATTTCTTTATATCTTCATCTATTTTGATTGCTTTTCCAACTTGCTTCCAGTCAAATGTGCCTTTGTCAATAGCCATTCTGTAATACCTCAACGAACCTGAAGTAGGTTCTGCTATAAGTTGAATTACCATTCCGGTGAATCCATCACTTACTAAATTTTCACCCTTTATTGCTGCCGATAACGCAATTGTTGTTCCTTGTAAGTTTGTTAAAGAGATCGTAGTAGAAGATGTAAGATTGTTAGTCAATGTAGGACTATCAAATAACAATCCGTTTCCACTAAAGCCTGATTCGACAGAATAATTTGTGGTTGGAGTCCAAATCGCTTGAATATTAGGAGTTGTTTTCTCGAAATCTTCATGAAAAACTTCACGATTCAATTGTGAATATGTTGTAATACAAGAAAGCAGCATGCACCTATAAATCACATGTTTAATTCTATTGCGTTGGTGATTCATTTGGTTTTTGTATTACTTCTTTAAAAATGATTTTACTTGAATTAAAAGTATGATTTACAATTAATTCAGAACGAAAGTATGATTATTTTCTAATTTAATGAGATTGTTTGACTATACAAAAACTATACGTCATTGCTATATAATGCGGAGCCAATTTAAGAAAATCACAAAAAGGATGCTACTCCTCTAGTTTCTTCAACTCAAAATTAACCCCATCAAAAACACCATAAGTGAAATAGCCTATCCAGTCGCCGAGATTGATGTATTCGGAGTTTTTGCCTACAAGGAGTTTCATAGGTAAGTGGCGGTGTCCGAAAACAAAGTAATTGTAATGTTTGGTTTCGAGCTTGCGTTTGGAATAGAGCACTAGCCATTCGTTTTCTTCTCCAAGAAATTTTACATCTTCGTCGCCAGATATGAGCTTGTTTTTTACCGAAAGATACTGCGCCAATCGAACACCAATATCGGGATGTAGCCATCGGAACAAGGTTTTGGAAAACGGATTGGTAAAGACTTTTTTCATGCGTTTATACCCTTTGTCGGCTGGTCCTTTTCCGTCGCCATGACCTATGAGGAAGGTTTTTCCGTTGAAGGTAAATTCTTTGTTGTCGTGGTATACGGGAATGTTGAGTTCTTTTTGGAAATAATCGGACATCCATAAATCATGATTGCCCACGAAGAAATAAATAGGAATGCCACTGTCTCGGATTTCGGCTAGTTTGCCTAAAACACGCACGAAACCTTTGGGAATCACGGTTTTGTATTCAAACCAAAAATCGAATAAATCGCCTAACAAAAAGATTACTTCGGCATCAGCTTTTATTTCTTCGAGCCAAGCCACAAATTTTTGTTCTCTAGGAAAACTCAATTCAGGTGTTGGCGCACCAAAATGCTGGTCGGAAGCGAAGTATATTTTTTTGTTTTGGGCTAATTGCATAGGCTAATGTAACGCTTTTGGATTATAAATTATCACTGGCATACCATTCTGCGAATGAGGTGTCGGTTTCCTGTAATTTTAAAGAATGCAGTTTGATAACTTCTGGCAGGCGGCTATTGATTTTTTTAGCAAAATCAATGACCATATTTTCGCTTGTGGGCTGATAATCTACTAAAATTACGTGATGTCCACGTGATTTTAATTCGTTTGCCAATTCGATATGTGGTGTAGTTTCGTTGAATACCGTAGCGTGATCAAACTGATCTACAATTTCTTCTTTCACAATCTTTTTTAAATCGGAAAAATCAATCACCATTCCAAATTTCACGTTGCTCTTGTCCGTGATGGGTTTGCCTATAACGGTAACTGACAATTTGTAGCTGTGCCCATGAACATTTTTGCATTTTCCGTCATAGCCGTATAGCGCGTGTCCCGTTTCGAAACTAAATTGTTTGGTAATTCTGATGTTACTCATTGTGCTGATTTTGATGCAAATTTAGTAAATAGTAACGATTCTCCTTTGAATTTTGCAATTTGGTTTTTTAAATAGAAAAAAATGTATATTTGCGTCACAATGGGGGATTAGCTCATTTGGCTAGAGCGCTTGCCTGGCAGGCAAGAGGTGGTCGGTTCGAATCCGATATTCTCCACCCTGATTATCAAAGCCTTACAGCAATGTGAGGCTTTTTTTATGGAGTCTAAGTGGCGATTTAGAGTGGAGTTTTGATAGAATAAGCTTAAAAATAAAGGTCCACCTACTAGAACATCTAAGTTATTATCACTCTACTTTTCGTGCAACTTCAACTTTATCAATAAAATTTGAAATATCCATAAGTATCATCAAAACAAATGAACAATTTAGTATTTAGACTTACTGTTTTTTATATCAATATTTTTTTTCAGTAATATTTAGGTTTTGAGGAAAACCGTAAAATATTGATGTCGAATTATAGTACGTTTACCCCATTAAAATAAATTTTACAAGCCAAAAAATAATGTTAATAAAAATTAATTTAACAATTCTTGTTGCATTTAAAAAATGTTAATTTTATCAAAAAATAGTTATAGCAGTTAATTCTGAATATTCATGATTAAATGATGTAATTGACTTTATAGAATAATAAGTTGTTTCTTCAGAAGAGATTACCATTAATAAGTAAATAGATTATTCTTATAACGTGCAGCTAAAGAAATTATATTTAATTTTTTTTTGTATTGTTTAGTTTTGAGGAACTATAATTAAAAATGAAAAATAGGAGTATATTTACTTAATGGAATAAAAAGGGAAGCTGAAAACTTTATAGAGTAGGCAAAAAATTAAATTAAAATATTATGGCTTTATTATCGTGTCCAGAATGCAAAAAAATGACCGAAAAAGGAGGGTATCAAACGTGGCAAATTATTGTAGCAATATGTTTATTCCCTGTTGGGCTTTTGGCATTATTAGCAGAAAAAAAACCTACTGTATGTAATAGCTGCGGACATACTTGGCAAGCATAAATATATGTTTACAGGAGTTATAAGTAAAAAGGTTGATTTAAATTATAACATAGGCACTATTGAGGAAAAAATACCATCGTTTTATGGTGCAAAAAAATCTATTGATAGTGCTTTTGTTATCAAACAATCTTATTTTTATTATTCTATGGTAGCTAATGTCAGATTAAAAAAATTTAAAGAATATAATAAAGTTTTCATTTCTTACACATTTAGACCGTCAATATGGTCTTGGTTGATAGGTCTATGTTGTTTCCCTTTTGGTTTCCTTATTTTTATATTTACCTCCAATGCAAAAAACGATTTTGAACAAGTATTACAAAATATTGAATGGGAATAGCTTCACTCCTTTGTTATTGTTATTAATGACTTTTTTTTATATATTTTTTGGACTATCCCGTATTACCCCCCATATATGTCTTTTTGAATATTTATTTAATATTCATTGCCCTTTTTGCAATATCACACTCTCTTTAGATTATTTATATAACGGAGAATTAAAAAACAGTTTACTTTCAAATCCATTAGGTTTAATATTTATTACATATTTAATTGCGTATCAAATTTTAAAATCGAAATCTAACTTTAAACTTCAAATCTGCTTAGAAAGAGTTTTTACATTTTTAATAATTGTTTCTTATCTGTTTTCATTTTTCTAAAACCATGATTAGAAATAAAATTTTGAGTAATAACATTATTAAAATTCAAAATAACTATCTAAAAGTTAACTACCAAAATAAGAAAACCCCTGTCTATTCAATTCTCTAACAACTTCAACTTTATCAATATAATTACCCAACGTTACTTTCTCCGATTTTTGATAGCCCATGCTTTGTAAAAAACAAGCATTACGGCAATGTAAGGTTTTTTTATGGACCTTGTTGGGTGGCGATATTGGGTGGAGTTTTGATGGTTTGAATGTAAAAAAATGAAGCTAAACCTATAATTCCAATAAAATATTAAAACCCTTAAAAATAAGCTCTTAGTTGCACATTCCCCGTATGAATGGTTTGACTGGTCTCGCTTTTTCGGCCCTGGTAATTGAGATTGATATCTAAAAACTGCGTTAAGGGTCTTTGGATTACTAATCTCCATGTTAGGTTTTGTCCTGCTTGCAATCCCTCTAACATTTGAAATGCGACTACGGACAAATCATCTCCTTTGAATTTATTTTGGTACAATGAAAATTCACCATTCATGGTCAATCTTTTTTCACTAGCATAGGTAAAAGAGGTTCCTATTTTGGTTTGTTTTAATTCCTCTAAATTGCCTATTCTGTTTTCTTTATTTTGAAACTCACAGAACAAATCCCAACTGGCATTTCGAGAAAATAAATAAGCTATTTTTGGTTCTACTTTATAACCTTTTATGAGATAATTTCGAGAAGACAATTCATCGGCAGAAGCTACATTGTCTACACTAGATTCTGTTGTTATGGTTTGAGAGGCTAGACCTAATAACCAATTCTTTTTGTATAAATGTTGGTATTGCAATTGATGAGAGCTGTTTTTGCTGTCGAAGGAACCAATGGTAAGTAGGCTTTTAGTTCGACTGTTCAAAAAAGTATAGGTCACAGAATGGTTTTGCTTTCCTCGGTTGTAAAAGAAGCTGTTCCTGAAACTTGTGTTTAATCCTAACAAATTTTCGTCAGAGGTATCAAAAGGGTTTAAATCAAAATTGTTGCCTTTGCGTTGTATTTTGCGATCAATCAAATAGGAGGTTTGGTTATAGAAATAAGATAGTATTTTTTTCAATCCTTTGTCGTTTTGCCACTGAATAGGATTAAGGGTAAGCGATTCTGAAAACTTATTTTGATGTGTTTTAAAGAAAATCTGATGCGGCAAAAACACCCTGATATACTTGGCTTGGTCTACAAAAGGTGCTATCTCAAATTCCTGCAATTCCTGAATTCCATTTTTGTTATAGTCATTCCAAGTATATACCCCTTGCCCGGGTTCCACTTCGAGATAGGTAAATTCCTGCTGCGGAATGGTTCCCGAGGTGGTCTCAAAAGCGGTGGTGTTTTGTAGCAATTGATTGAAAAATCTTGAGGTATACAAGACTCTGGAATTTAGCGAAGGTTCATTGGGTTGAATAGCTTCAGCATATTTTAAATTCCTATAATTGACAAAGATTGCCAAATCGTTTGTTTCATTTTGAATTACTTTTGATTTGATATAATACGATTGTGAGGTATTCACTCGTTTGAGAAATCCATTTTGCAAACTATCATTTTTTCTATTCAAATAGCCTATTTCAGTGTATACTTTTGTACTGTCGCCACGACCAATAAAAGCACCAAATTCGGTAAATTTTTGACTTAACGCCGAAAGTTGATTGGTAGCTTTGACTTTTTCTTGATTGTCTTCCAATCGCAGGCTCGCCCCTATCCAGTTTTTCTTAAAATGATATCGTGTTTGCGTTTGATTCCTTAGAAATTTTGAGTCCGATATCGTAGCATTGCTTGTTAAAAAGCTTCCTCTATTTTGAATGCTCCATTTATCAAATGAAAGCAGTCCATTAATACTATGGCGGCTTCCTGAGAATGTTTTGGTGAAATCGAGTTTTTCAAATTGATAGGTTACTAATCCCTTCTTTGGTAAATTAAAATTCAAACCTGAAACCAGTAAACTTTGATTCCCAGAGACTGAATTAAGATTCCAATCCCTATCAAATTCAATAGTATAAAGTCGTTCGATTGTTTTGAATTCTTTTTGCACAAATTGAAAATTAGCAAACGCATCCACCTCCCATTTTCCTGTAAAAAGACGCTTTTTAGAATTTATTTTTCCTGCTAAACCGTTGTTATCGGTATCGTTTTGAGAAGAAAAAAGATTCAAATCATTCTTGCTAACACCTAATTCAAAATCTATGGCGCTTTTTTCGGAAGGATTGTATTTTCCAGTAATTGAAGCCAATTGAATCTTGGCAGGAGCAACTAATCGGGTTATCGGTTCGTAATTTCCTTGTTTTACACCATTGATGGGCGCAACATACGTATAAATTTTACCTACAGCTGCAGTATTGGAGAGGATATAATTGCCAAGATTATTGCCTACTAAACTGAATTTTACATTGTATAAAACATCTTGAGGATTGTTCGAATATTCAAAGACTTCAACACCAGATAAAATACTTTTTTTATACAAAATCTTATTGTCTGAATACGAATCCTCATAGGCAGATGGTGCTGTCATTGCATCTGGATTATCACCGGCATTGCTCAGTATTTGAACCTGTTCAGTGGAGAGATTTTGTTGTAAAGGTTGATTTTTAATGTCGTTTTCAGAATACACATAGGTACCAATACTCCATTTTTCTTGTTCGTGAGTGGCTCCAAAATAGCTTACAAAACGGGTGTAATTTCTATCCGAATATTGATACTCCACGGCAATTCGCATTTCGGAAGTAATTGGAAATAGTGATGTAAATAGGATTTCGCCAGCATTATAATCGATAGTATAATCATTGTTTTCTCCGCGTTTCAGTAGCATCCCATTGACATACACTCTTTCTGAACCTGAAATGACTAAGACATAAAGCTGACCGCTAGCGCCAATTAACTTATAAGGACCCTGATTTCCCTCCTGACCTACAAAATTACTTTTGGCATATTGCCCCCGAACCAAAGCTGCTGCTGCAAAGACATTGGTTTTTTTTTCGGGAGTGCCAAAATTAAAATTGGTGGACAGTCCTTGTACTTTTTTATTAAAATTCAAAAAGCTGGATTTCCGATTTTCTAAAAATAAATCTCCCGCACGAATGTTCCAGTTGTCACTGAATAACTCAATAAAAATTTGGTCAAACTCGTCTAATTTTTGAGAATATCCTTCATTTTGTAATGGAATATTACTGTCTTGAATGGAAGCACGCAAACTTACCGTATTGGATATTTTACCTGTAATTTGCAAGTCGAGATTGGAATTGACAACCGCATTTTGATTATTCCCAATGGTGACGCCTCTGGTGATGCTTCCCGAAGTATTTAATCCATCAAAAGGGACGAACTTTTTGGAAACTGCATTAGCAACTTTGTACAAATTATTCTCTCCAGAATCGTTGTTCACCACACGACTTTCGTCATAAATGGTGTATTCTTTAGTGAGATACTCTGGGAATCTTAGGTAATCAATTGAAACCGAATCAATGCTCTTTGGAAAATTTTCTTTTAGAACAATTGTTCCTTTTTGAAAATTGACTGTATAAAAAGTGGAATCTACAACATTGAATTTTGTGTCCGATACTTTAAAAAAACTCGAATTAATACTCGTTTTTTCCAAATGAATCGTGTCCTTAGAAACCGGAATCTTTATGGTTTTATATGGCGTTGTAATTTGTTGGGCGTGAAGTCCAGAAAAAAAGCCTAAAATAACTCCAAAAAGTAGTTTTTTCAACATAAAGAATATAACGCCAAGTCATCAAAAGTAGTGTGTTTTATTTGATAATTCAAGGGTTTGAATGCCTTATATTGGTCTAAAAAACTATTTAAACAGCATCCTTGGTTACAATTTGCATGGTTTCTCTGCTTACTTGCTTCAGTAAGACCTCCTTGTTTTCTTCTACCATTTGTGAGGCTTTTTCATTGAAATGCCTAATAGTATAAAGAGAAACATTTTCGCTGTAAGACACTTTGAATTTTTTGGCTAAGATCGTTTTCAACTCGTTGAAATTCCCAAATTTGTCTTCAACACAAATGGAAAAACTAATAGCCGAGTTTTGTATCAAACTCACTTTCATTTTATATTGGTGCAATAAACCAAAAATCTCACTTATATTTTCTTCCATAATGAATGAGAAATCAATTGATGAAAGTGAAACTAAAAGTTGATTTTTCTTTACAATAAAGCAAGGCATATAAGGCACTAAATCTTCTCCTTTAGAAACACTTGTCCCTGGCAATAAAGGATTAATAAACGATTTTACATACAATGGAATTTCTTTCTTTTGAAGCGGCTGCAAGGTTTTGGGGTGAATAACACTTGCGCCATAAAAAGCTAATTCAATAGCTTCTCTGTAGGATATTTGATTCAATAAACTCGCATTCTCAAAATAACGTGGATCGGCATTCATCACTCCAGGAACATCTTTCCAAATCGTTACACTTTCTGCATTAAGGCAATAAGCAAAAATAGCTGCTGTATAATCCGAACCTTCACGACCAAGTGTTGTTGTAAATCCATTATCATCATATCCTAAAAACCCTTGTGTGATATTCAAGACTTTTTTCTTTACGTTTTTTGAAATATTTTGTTGGGTGGTGTCCCAATCTACTTCGGCATCACGATAAGTAGAATCTGTTTTAATATAACTTCGCACATCAATCCAATTGGTTTTTATACCCATAAAAGTCATGAAATGCGAAAGAATTGTCGTTGAAATCAACTCTCCAAAGCTTACAATCTGATCGTAAACAAAATTATAATTTGGTGATTTGTTATGGCTTAGAAAATATTCTAAATCAAAAAACAAACTGTTAACGGCAGTAAACACCTCATGTTTTTCATCTTCAAATAAATCCAATAAAATTTGATTGTGGTATTTTTTTACTTCTTGAACAGTGGATTGTAAGGCCGCTGATTTATCAAAATATGCTGCAACTACAACTTCCAATGCATTTGTGGTTTTTCCCATAGCCGAAACTACAAGCAAAACATCTTCATAACCCACTTTTTGCAAAACATCATAAACGTTTTTTATTCCATCTGCATCTTTAACTGATGCTCCACCAAATTTGAAAACTCTCATTATAAATTACTTAAAAAATTATCAATTCCATTTTTATCCATTTGCGCTACACGCCAATCTTTTAATACTTTTGCTCCTGATTTTTCATAAAAATCAATCGCTGTGGTGTTCCAATCTAGAACTGCCCATTCTATGCGATTTACTTTGTCTTTTTTTCCTTGTTCGATAACCTCTTTATATAGGGCTTTTCCTATTCCAGATCCTCTCATTTTTTCTTTTACAATCAAATCTTCCAGATGAATGGTTCTTCCTTTCCATGTTGAGTATCGATAATAATACAACGCAACTCCAACTATTTGCTCTACTTGTTGGTTATCACTTGAATCGTCATCTATTGATGCAACAAAGGTGTGAAATAAAGGATTTTCGCCAAAACCATCTCGTACTAAATCGTCAACAGTTAAAACAACAGCTTCAGGTTCTTTCTCAAAAGCCGCTAATTCTTTGATTAGATTTAAAACCGCCGGCATATCCTCTCTTTGACCTTCTCTGATTTTCATTCTGAATATTTGTTTTGTCTTTTAATCCGAGGGGCAAATATACAATTATGATAAACTATCCGATAAAAACAGGCTCGATTTCACAAAAAAAGTGATATTTGTTTGCAATTGTTGAAAAAACAACAATGTTTAGAAAAGGATAAGTTAAGATAGCTTAATGGTATCCTAAAGAATAAAATTTCTTGTTTTACTTTGATATTATTGCAACAGCCTTTGGCAAAATTCTTTCCACAAATTTAGAATAAGCAAGTTCCGATGGGTGTAATCCATCAATAGCAACTAAATCTGGGTTTTGAAATCCTTGCTGGGTTATGTCTGTAATATTTATGAATTCAATAGCGTTATCCACACAATAGTTTTTGGCAAATGTATTGTAGCGTTGAATATCTGTGGAAATAACTGACGCATTATTTGACCCAAAAGCTTTCCCGAAAGGTGTATAGGCATAATCTGGAATTGAAACCACAAGCAATTTCGATTTATCGCCTTTGGCTAATCTAATTCCAGTAGCCACTAACTCTGGAAATTCTTGTTCGTAAATCGAAAACGGCTTTCTTTGATACTGGTTGTTTACACCAATCAATAGAGTCACTAAATCGTAATTGGAATCTGGATTTTGACTGTTTATTGCTGTAATCAAATTGGTTGTTGTCCAACCTGTTGTTGCAATGATTTTTAGTGAAAAAATATCGTTTGGATAGCTACTTTCTAATCCTGACTTGAGTTGCTCTGGAAATCGACAGGTTTCACAAACACTTTCACCAATCGTGTAACTATCTCCAAGTGCTAAATATTTTAATTGTCTGCTTATTGGCTCAACTTCAACATTAGTGTCTGTGTTGGTACTTGTGTTGGTATTTTCAACACTGCACTGTGCAAGAGCAATTGACATAAAAACTATTGCAATTATTTTTAGAAATATTTTCATCATTAGTAAGAATTGGTTCTTTAGTATTTACGTTTTATGCATGAAAATCGTTTTACTTTTTATACTATTTCAATCTTCATTTCTATTTTTTCTTCAATAGCATCCCAAAGCCCAATTCGTTTTTCTAGAGCCAAAATAGATGTTTCTTGTACTTCTTTCCATTTTAAAGCATCATTTTGACAAAGTTCTGTTACCATTTGTAATGCTTTAGGACCATGATCATCAGCATCCAATTCGATATGTCTTTCGAAATAATAAATTAATTTGTCTAATTCTCTTTCTGGGAAATTATTTTGGAAATTCTTCAAAATAGTGGTAAACATGCTCGGAATTAGGTCTTCTCTTCCAAAGGTAAATGCTGCAGCTATTTTATGAGGCTTTCCTTCATCTATAATTCTAAAAGTAAAATCTAAGAATTCTTTGATGTTTGGATGTAAATTGCTTTTTCTAATGGAAATGAATATATTTTGTGTTTCTATTAATCCTTTGATAAAATTTTCAATTTCAGAAGTATCAGCGCCACATGATTTCATGGCATCTAGATACATTTCGAAATGACTTTGTCTTTTGCCATCAATAGTCAAATCGGATTCTTCTGCTAAAACAATCTCGTTTATTAAATAGCGTGTCTCAGGATTTTCAGTAGCTATCCATGGAGTTGTTGTACACGTTAATTTGGCTTGCAATGCTTTTAACAAGGACATAAAATCCCAAACAGCATAAACATGATTTTCTAAAAAAGAGTGTAAGTCTTCTAAGGTCTGTATTTTTTTATATAATGGGTGAGAAAGTAGCGATTCTTTTTGTGACTGTATACTGTTACTTATGGATTCGATTTTCATGCTGTTTTTTTTGTAAAAATAAAAAAAGCTTCTCTTATTGGAGAAGCTTTTGATAAACTTTAGTATTTGTTTAATGTCTGTTTTTAAACTATTTGAACGCTGGAATTCCAGTAATATCTGCACCGGTAATCAAGAGATGGATATCATGAGTCCCTTCATAGGTAATTACAGATTCTAAATTCATCATGTGACGCATAATGGAATATTCTCCAGTGATTCCCATTCCTCCTAATATCTGGCGGGCTTCACGAGCAATATTTATAGCCATATCCACATTGTTCCTTTTGGCCATTGAGATTTGAGCTGTTGTTGCTTTTCCTTCGTTTCTCAATACACCTAAACGCCAAGTCAACAATTGTGCTTTAGTAATTTCAGTAATCATTTCGGCTAATTTTTTTTGTTGCAACTGAGTTCCAGCAATAGGTTTGTCAAATTGGATTCTTTCTTTTGCGTAACGTAAAGCAGTATCATAACAGTCCATTGCTGCGCCAATTGCGCCCCATGCAATTCCATAACGTGCTGAATCTAAACAACCAAGTGGTGCGCCAAGTCCAGATTTGTTTGGTAATAAATTTTCTTTTGGAACTTTTACGTTATCAAAAATAAGTTCTCCTGTAGCCGATGCCCGTAATGACCATTTATTGTGTGTTTCTGGAGTTGAAAAACCCTCCATACCACGCTCAACAATTAATCCATGGATTCTACCCTCTTCATTTTTTGCCCAGACTACCGCAATATCAGCAAAAGGCGCATTAGAAATCCACATTTTTGCCCCATTCAAAAGATAATGATCTCCCATATCTTTATAATTGGTTATCATGCTTCCAGGATCAGAACCATAATTAGGTTCTGTCAAACCGAAACAGCCTAAGTACTCACCTGAAGCTAGTTTGGGTAAGTATTTCATTCTTTGTTCTTCATTTCCGTATTTCCAAATAGGATACATCACTAAAGAAGATTGTACCGAAGCGGTAGAACGAACCCCTGAATCTCCTCTTTCTATCTCTTGCATAATAAGACCATAGGATATTTGGTCTAATCCAGCACCACCATATTGCTCTGGAATGTAGGGTCCAAAAGCACCTATCTCAGCCAAACCACTGATAATTTGTTTTGGAAATTCAGCACGCTGAGCATAGTCTTCAATTATTGGAGAAACTTCTCTCTTAACCCATTCGCGCGCTGCATCACGAACTAATTTGTGTTCATCGGATAATAATTCGTCAAGGTTGTAATAATCAGGTGCTTGAAAAAGGTCTGGTTTCATTTTTTTGGTTTTAGGACTACAAATTTACATAAAGAAATGTAACAAATAGATTAACGATTGTTATAATTTATATATTTAATTATTCTGGTTTGTATTGATAAAAATTTGGTTATCTTTAAATTCTAATCATATCTCACTTTTAATGAAACTTTTATTACTAGGATTACTGTTTTTTTCTTCTCTTGCAAATTCTCAGGAAACAATCTTTCAAACATCCGTAGATAGCAAAAATCTAGATAATGTTAAAAAAATATCGGAGGATTTGAATTCAACTTATAAAAAAACCTATTATTACAATCAGAATAATTTTGATTTAAAACAGAACTTAAATATCATTTTACCAAATAACAAAAAAATTGTTGCTATATATCAAAAATCGATAACTTATCCTGTAGGAAGCTATTCTTCAATATATAAAATAAAAGATGATAGTAACGCAGAATTGGTTTTTTCAGAGTATGATAATGTCATTATAGGAATGTATGTATCAAGTGAAAATAGTAAATATGTTTTTCAACAAACCTCAATTAATTCATTTGCAGTATCTGAAGTTAATGACAAAAGTTTTAAAAATAAGGAGCAACTGATAGATTACGAAATCAATACTGATGATTTTTATAAAAAAAGTGCATTGATTAACAACGATGTCTGTGCAGAAGGAACTCCTATCTGCGCAGGGAAAACAACAATTGACATTATGGTTGTATATACTTTGAGCGCAAGTATTTTGTGGGGTGGTGATGCAACATCAAAGAGTACTATTACAACTTCCATTACAAATATGAATGTAGCATTACTAAATTCTGGAATTTCAAATATAACATTCAATTTAGTTTACACTGACGTAGTGAATTATGTTGAAACCGGCAATTTTCAGACTGATTTGGTTAGTCTAAGGAGTTCAACAGATGGTATTTTAGACGAGATTCATACTATAAGGGCTGATTATGGTGCTGATCTTGTAGGGCTGGTTCTGGGAAGTCCAACATCGAGCTGTGGGCGTGGAAATTTAAATGCATCACCAACTAATTATTCAAACAGATCTAGTTTTGTAGTCAATTTATATTCTTGTGTACTTTCAAATTTCTCATTGGCTCACGAATTTGGACATAACATGGGACTGAACCACGATTGGTACGTTAATCAAGAAACGCTGCCTTGCTCTCATCACCATGGCTATATTAATAGATCTGCCATAATCAATGGAACCTCTAGTACCGCTTCGCAAAGATGGAGAACAATAATGTCTTACAGCGATGAGTGTGCTGCTAAAGGTATCGGGTGTTCAAGAATTAACCGTTGGGCAAATCCAAATGTGACCTACAACTCTGAAAGTACTGGAATTGCCATTGGTCAGACCAATCCATCAGACGAGGCTTTTGGTTTTAGACGATTTGCCTGTATCGTTTCTGATTTTATGCCAACAGTTTTAACCAACAATGAGTTCAATCAAAAAATATTCTCAGTTTACCCAAATCCATCTAAAAACACAATAACCATTAACTCTAATTTTGAGATAAATGATATTGCTGTTTTTAATACTATTGGTCAATTAGTGTTGAATTCAAAACAGAGTAGAATCAATATAGAAATGCTACAAAAAGGGGTTTACTTTGTTAAAATTCTCACAGCAGATGGCAATATAGTAGGTGTGAAAAAAATATTTAAAGAATAACTACATTTTTAAATAAAATTCTTTTGTGAGATTTATATACTCATCCGTGTAAACATGTCTAGATGTTTCAATAACCAATTCATCAGCAGTTAAAACAGCTAATTCATAACGTTTAAAAGCCAATAAACTTCTAACAATTGGGGTACTATGTGTTCCTTTAACACGAGTAATTTTCACAGGATAAAGCTCTACTTTGGCACATAAATCAATAAATCGTTCTTCTTCTTTAAATGGAATTATCACTGCAAAAGTTCCATTTTCAGATAATAATAAATCAGCAGCTTCTATTAAATCTTCAAAAGGCATTGCATTTTGAAAGCGAGCTAAATCTCTCTGTGAATTTTCTGTTTTATAATTTTCACTATAAAATGGCGGGTTGGAAATAATCAAATCATACTCGTCTTCAGGTTCATCTACAAATTCATCCAAACCTGCATGAAAACAAAACAATCGGTCACTCCAAGGAGAGTTTTCAAAATTCTCTACCGCTTGTTCGTATGCGTCTTCATCAATTTCTAAGGCGTCGATTTGATCGGCATGACTTCTTTGTGCCAACATCAAAGCTATAATTCCTGTTCCTGTTCCAATATCTAAAATGCTAAAAGGATTATTATCGATAGGACACCATGCTCCAAGTAAAACACCATCGGTTCCCACTTTCATAGCGCATCGATCTTGCTCAACATAAAATTGTTTAAAAGAAAATTTAGACATCTATTTACATTATAAAACCATTAAGGTATTAAGAAAATTAAGACAATGCTTAATGAAACTTAAATTCTTAATGGTTTAAAATTAGTGTTTTTTACTATAAATACATTTCTACCAAACCTTCCGGCAAGTCCATAACAACCTTTTTGTTTTCTCTATCAATTTTTACTAAAAACTGATCAATCATAGGAATTAGAATTTCCACATTCCCATTAACAACTTCAAAAAGTGGTTGTGCCGATGTGTCATTAACAGAAACAATTTTTCCAAATACTCCTAAACGTTTATCTTCTATTTCAAAACCAATAACTTCGTGAAAATAAAACTTATTGCCTGTGAGTTTTGGCAACATTTTTAACGGTAGATAAATTGCTGAACCAATTAATCGATCAGCTTCTTCTTCGTTTTGAATATCTTCAAACCGAATTCTAAGAAAATCATTTTTATGAAGTGAACTACTTTCAATAAAAAATGGAACCAGATTGTTGTTAAATTCAACAAATACTGATTCCAAATTTTCATATAATTCAGGCTCGTCTGTATCTAAATAGGCTAAGACTTCGCCTTTGAAACTAAATTTTTTTGCGATTTTACCTAAATAGAAACAATCTTCTTTACGCATCTCGCAGGTAAAATTATGCCTCAGGAGTTTCTTCTGAAGCTTCTTCAGTTGCAGGTGCCTCTTCTGTTGCGGCCTCAACTTCAGCAACTTCTTCTGTTGTAGCTTCTGCTTCAACCTCAGCAACTTCCTCTTCAACAGCAGGAGTCGCAGCAGCGATTGCATCAGCTTCAGCTTGTGCAGCAGCAGCTAAACGTTTAGCATTTACTTCTTTTTCAGCTTTCAATGCTTTAGCTTTAGCATCTGCTTCAGCTTTAGTTAAACCTTGTTTTTTAGCATCTACTTTTCCAGCTTTAGCTTCTAACCAAGCAGCTAATTTTGCATCAGCTTGTTCTTGGGTCAATGCTCCTTTACGAATTCCTCCGTCAAGATGATGTTTCAAAAGCGCCCCTTTGTAAGAAAGTATAGCTTTTGCAGTCTCAGTAGGTTGAGCTCCGTTGTGCAACCATTTTACAGCGCTATCAAGATTCAAGTCGATAGTTGCAGGATTGGTATTTGGATTGTAAGTTCCTATTTTTTCTAGGTATCTACCATCCCTTTTTGAGCGAGCATCGGCCGCTACAACCCAGTAAAAAGGTTTTCCTTTTTTACCGTGTCTTTGTAATCTAATTTTTACTGACATAATCGTATGATTAAAATTTGAGGTACTCGACCTCTGTTAATTAAGGGTGCAAAGATAGATTTTTTTTTGAATAACACAAATAGCACTGCTAAAACAATAAATTAAAATTATTTTATACTTTTATGTACTGATTTTTACTTTAAAAAACTATTTTTGTTTTATAAAATATTTTCAGATGAAGAAAAGAATATACATACTAATGCTTTTAATTGGATTAACTTCTTGTGGAGAAGATATTGTTTTTAATAACAATGCCGCTTTTCAAGCCGTTAAAAACAACGATAGTTGGAATGCTGCTGATGCAAGTGCAACAGTATCTGACGAAGCTTCACTACTAATTCAAGCTGTCACTATAAATGAGACTGTAACTTTAGAAATCCCTCTACCTACTTCACTGGTAAGTCAAAAAGACAGTTCAACTTATATCACTCACGACCTTGGGACAAGTGATACTAAAACAGCCTCTTACACTACACTCTTAAATGGGGCTCTTTTAGCCTACGAAACTGGTGTTAATATAGGTGATGGTCAAATCATTATTACGGATTATGATGGAGTAACCATTTCTGGAAAATTTAGATTTAATGCTGAGAACATAGAATCAGAATCTTCTGAATCTCCTACGGTAAACTTCCAATATGGTGTTTTCTACAAAGTACCTATTGCACCTTAAATACTTTAAGTTCAAAAATTCATACAAAGCCATTTATTATTTTATAAATGGCTTTTTGTTTTATCTAAAAAGTATCATAAATAATCTTATGCATAGTATTTTAGAATAAAATATAACCTATATTTGCTTAATATTAAAAAGAATAATTATGAACATTTTTGTTGGAAGCCTTCCATTCAGTATTGAGGAAGCAGATTTAAGAGAGTCTTTTGAGGCTTATGGTGCAGTTGATTCTGTAAAAATTATTACTGATAAATTTACTGGAAGAAGTAAAGGGTTTGGTTTCATTGAAATGCCTAATGATGAAGAGGCTCAAAAAGCAATTAACGAATTGAACGGAGCTACTGTTCAAGGACGTGCAATAGTAGTTAATAAATCTGAACCAAAACCAGAAGGAGAAAGAAGAAGCTTTAACAACAACCGCGGTGGTGATTCTCGTGGCGGTTATAGCGGGAACCGTGGTGGCGGAGATAGAGGAAGATATTAATTATCGCTCTTTTATAAGTTTAAAAAGTATAGAAATGGGTTCGGTTTAATATCGAACTCATTTTTTTTAATACATGTCCATTCTTAAATACATTCTAGTACTGTAATGTTCCTACTTGTTTCATTCTTTTTACAATTCTAGCTTTTCTTCCATTTATAAAAGCAGATGAGTTTGAAGCTTTAAATTTCCTTGGATTTGGAAGTATCGCTGCGATTCCCGCGGCTTCAATTTTTGTTAGATTTGAACACTCTTTTCTGTACCAATATTGGGTTGCTGCCTCTGCTCCATATACTCCATCGCCCATTTCAATACTGTTAAGATAGACTTCCATAATGCGTTCTTTACCCCAAATAATTTCAATTAGAATTGTAAAATAAGCTTCAAGTCCTTTTCTAAAATAACTCCTCCCTTGCCACAAAAAAACATTTTTAGCCGTTTGTTGAGATATGGTGCTCCCTCCTTTTAGTTTTTTACCTTTTTCATTATTCTCCATTGCCTTTTCAATTGCTTTGAAATCAAAGCCATTATGCGTTAAAAATCTAGCATCTTCACTTGCAATTACGGCTTTTTGTAAATTAACAGATATACTATCTATTGGTTTCCAATCGTGGCTACACACCATATCATTCCCGTCAATTTTATTTTCAATAGCACGAATACCCATCAACGGTGTAAAGGGAATCGGAACAAATTTGAATACTACTACTAAAGCAATAGAAACTCCAAAAAACCAAATCATGGCTTTCAATAAAAAACGGTATACTCTTTTGAACATATTTTATTAAATTAAATCTGCTAATTCTGCTCCTATGTAACTACCAATTGCGACTCCCATTCCGCCTAATCTAACCCCACAATATACATGTTCAGAGAGCTGAGTCACAATAGGGTTTTTGCTTGATCCTAAACCCATAATGCCGCTCCATCGATGGGCAATTTTAAATTCTTGATTTGGCAAAATTACTTCCTTCAACAATTCTTCCAATCGATTTTGAATTAATTCCGTTTCGCCAAATTCATCGGTTGTTTCTCCATTAAAATCAAGATTTCTTCCACCTCCAAATAAAACTCTATCTCCAACATTCCTAAAATAATAATATCCTTTTTCGAGGTGAAAAGTTCCTTTTATATCTAAATTTTTAATCGGTTCTGTTATCAAAACTTGTGCTCTAGAAGGCTTTACTGCTCCATTTGTTATTTTGGCAGCAAACCCATTAGTTGCAAACAGTAATTTTTTTGTGAAAAATTCATGATTAGCTAAAACTACATGAACACCATTGCTTTTTTCACTATAACTTGTGACTGTTTGCTGATTGAGTATTAAAATATTTTCTGAAACGGCTTGTTTTAATAATGTCTGCATCATATTACCCGTGTCTATTTGAGCTTCAAACGGATTAAAAACTAAATACTCCTGAATAGCATTAAACCCAAATCGGTCTACTTGCTTTTCAAAAACGTCTGCTTTAAAAAGCGGTTTCAAAATTTCATTTATGAAAGGCATTTTTGAAATGCACTCGTTAAAATTAGCATCGCTATCTTTTAAAAATAATTCATAGCCACCATAGGGTTTAAAATCGATAGCTGAATCTCCGAGACGTTTGCGAAGTAATTGTAAACCCATCCATCGTTTTTGTATCAATTGGATTACTTCCTCTTCAGAATGCGTATTTAAATCCTCTATAATTTCTGAAATGCTTCCAAAACAAGCAAAACCAGCATTTTTGGTACTTGCTCCTTGTGGCAACATTCCTTTTTCAATAATTAAAATTTTACTTTCGGGAAATCGGTTACGCAATTGTAAAGCGGCATGCAATCCTACTATTCCACTGCCAACAATAGTATAATCTACATTCCAAAACCAATTTTTTAATTCCCAAAAACTTAAATTCATGAATAATTTTTTTATAAAAATAAGTATTTTACATCAATTGGAATTTATAGAAAATCGGTTTATTAAGTTATAGCGAAACATTTTTAAATTTTAAACAAAAAAACCGCTCTAATTAGTGTTAGAGCGGCTTACTATTTATTGTAAATACAATTATTTATTCAGGATCAATCATTTTGAAATCATCCATAAATGCAGTAGTGTAATTTCCTTCTACATATCTTGGATCGTCCATTAATTGCCTGTGAAAAGGAATTGTTGTTTTAATCCCTTCGATGACAAACTCGTCCAATGCTCTTTTCATTTTGTTAATTGCCTCTTGTCTTGTTTGAGCAGTAGTGATTAACTTTGCAATCATCGAATCATAATTTGGTGGAATAGAATATCCTGAATACACATGTGTATCCAAACGAACTCCATGTCCTCCAGGAGTGTGTAATGTTGTTATTTTCCCTGGTGAAGGTCTAAAATCATTATATGGATCTTCGGCATTGATTCTACACTCAATAGCATGTAATTGTGGCAAATAGTTTTTCCCAGAAATTGGAACGCCAGCAGCTACAAGAATTTGTTCTCGAATCAAATCATAATCAATAACTTGCTCAGTAATAGGATGTTCTACTTGAATACGAGTATTCATTTCCATAAAATAGAAATTTCTGTGCTTATCAACTAGAAATTCCACTGTACCCGCACCCTCGTATTTTATGAATTCGGCAGCTTTCACCGCAGCTAATCCCATCCTATCTCGTAAATCATCTGTCATGAATGGTGAAGGCGTTTCTTCGGTTAATTTTTGATGACGCCGTTGTACAGAGCAATCTCTTTCTGACAAATGACAGGCTTTACCGTAGGCATCTCCAACAACTTGTATTTCAATATGACGTGGTTCCTCGATTAATTTTTCAAGATACATCCCGTCATTCCCAAAAGCCGCCGCAGATTCTTGACGAGCGCTATCCCACGCTTTTTGCAAATCTTCTTCTTTCCACACGGCACGCATTCCTTTTCCTCCACCGCCGGCTGTTGCTTTCAACATTACTGGATATCCTATTTCTTTAGAAAGCTTTTGTGCTTGTTCAAATGATTCTAAAAGTCCGTCAGAACCAGGAACACAAGGAACTCCTGCTGCTTTCATTGTTGCTTTAGCAGAAGCTTTATCTCCCATTCTGTCAATCATTTCTGGAGAAGCTCCGATAAACTTAATACCGTGTTCTTGACAAATTTTAGAGAATTTGGCATTTTCAGAAAGGAAACCATATCCTGGATGAATGGCGTCGGCATTTGTAATTTCTGCTGCCGCAATAATATTTGGCATTTTTAAATACGACAAATTACTAGGCGCTGGTCCAATACAAACAGCCTCATCGGCAAATTTCACATGCAAACTTTCTGCATCAGCAGTAGAGTAAACGGCAACTGTTTTAATTCCCATTTCTCTACATGTACGAATAACGCGTAATGCAATTTCTCCTCTATTTGCAATTAATATTTTTTTAAACATCTTTTAAATTTTAAATTTTAGAACTTAAATTTTAGATTGTTTTTAAATGACGAAATCCATCATTTAAAATTTATAACTTAAAATTTTTATGATGGATCTACTAAAAATAATGGCTGATCAAATTCTACTGGCGACATGTCGTCTACTAAAATTTTCACGATTTTTCCTGCAACTTCAGATTCAATTTCGTTGAATAATTTCATGGCCTCAATCACACATAAAACATCTCCTTTGGCAATTGTGCTTCCCACTTCAGTAAAAACGGGTTTGTCTGGGGATGGCTTTCTGTAGAAAGTTCCAATAATTGGCGATTTAATAGTAATATATTTTGAATTGTCCTCAGATGCGGGCGCTGCGGGTGCTGCTGGGGTTGCAACAGGGGCGATTTGTTGAGGAGCTGCTTGCTGCAATACATTTTGGGCTGGCATTTGCTGCACATAAGTTACATCTGACGATGGCCCTTCTAATGAAGTTCTAATGGTGATTTTCACATCTCCTGTTTCTAACTTTACTTCTGCAACTCCAGAGTTAGCTACAAATTTAATCAGATTTTGAATTTCTTTTAAATCCATAATTATTAGTTTTTAGTTTATTGTTTGTTATATGCCCATTTTAAATAAATTGAGCCCCAAGTAAATCCTCCTCCAAAAGCTGCAAAAATAAGATTGTCGCCTTTTTTGAATTTACTTTCAAAGTCACTCAATAATAAGGGTAAGGTTGCGGCTGTAGTATTTCCGTATTTGTGAATATTCACTAAAACTTTTTCTTCGTCTAGTTCCATTCTACTTGCTGTCGCGTCAATTATTCTTTTATTTGCTTGATGTGCGATTAACCAATTCACGTCTTCTTTTGAAAGATTATTTCTTTGCATGATTTTTTCGCTCACATCAGCCATACCGGTAACAGCATATTTGAAAACCGTTTTTCCATCTTGAAAAACATAATGTTGTCCGTTTTCAACCGTTTCTTTTGAAGTTGGAAGTATTGAACCCCCTGCATCAATTTTTAAATATTCTCTACCTATACCGTCACTTCTCAAAATTTCGTCTTGCAATCCTAGACCTTCATAATTAGGCTCGAATAATGCAGCTCCTGCTCCATCTCCAAAAATAATACAAGTGGCTCTATCGGTGTAATCAATGATTGAAGACATTTTATCAGCGCCAATCAACAACACTTTTTTGTATCTTCCAGATTGTACATAGGCTGCCGCATTTGACATTCCATATAGAAAACCAGAGCAAGCGGCTTGCAAATCATAAGCAAATGCATTGACTGCACCAATTTGGGTGGCTACAAAAACAGCTGTTGAAGCAACTAACATATCTGGAGTTGCTGTAGCTACTATTACTAAATCTATTTCGGCTGGGTTTACACCACTTCTTTTAATTAAATCTTTAGCTGCATTTATTGCTAAAAATGACGTTCCAAGACCTTCTCCTTTTAATATTCTTCTTTCCTGAATTCCGGTGCGGGAGGTAATCCACTCATCATTGGTATCAACCATGGTTTCAAGCACTTTGTTTGAAAGTACGAAATCTGGAACATAACCTCCAACAGCGGTTATAGCGGCTGTAATTGTATTCATATTTTTAAAAATTTTTCTAATCGGAACAGCATCGCGATTAGAGGCGGAATTTACAAAAAAATTCTAAACCAAAATGTTTTAGAACTGCTTATTTAATCAAAATCAGAAACAACAAAAAAACTCCCACAATGGTGAGAGTTTCGATGTAATCTATCAAAAAATATTATGCAAGAGCAACAGTTGATTTGTCAACAACTACTTGTCCTCTGTAGTACATTTTACCTTCATGCCAGTATGCTCTGTGGTATAAATGTGCTTCTCCTGTTATTGGACATGTTGCTATTTGAGCTACAGTTGCTTTATAATGAGTTCTTCTCTTATCTCTTCTTGTTTTCGAGACTTTTCTTTTAGGATGTGCCATTTTACTATATTATTTATCCGTTAATAGTTTTTTTAATTCGTCCCAACGCGGGTCGATATTTTCTTCTTTTATTATTTCTTTTTTTGGTTCTTTACCCGTAAGTTCATTTAGTTTGTCTAAGGCAGGAGTTTTTAAAGTCCCGTCTTTAATTCCTGGATGAACTCGTTTTAGAGGCACAGAAAGCACAATCATTTCATAGATGTATTGTGTTATATCTATTTGATGCTCTCCATGTGGTAGAATCAACAACTCATCATTGTCATTGTTAAACTCTTCACCGAAGTTAACAATCAGCTTAATTTTTCCTTTAATGGGTAAATCAAACATCTCGTTTGTTAAATCACAAGATACGTGAACGGTACCTTTATGTTTAAAATTCAGCTCCAACATGGTGCTTTTTTTCTCTAAAACTACATTTACTTTAATCGATGAACTTTCAAATTCATCATAATCAAAGTTCTCAAAGAACGCATTATCTATCTGATATTCAAATTGATGTTTTCCTAACTTTAACCCTACAAAAGGAATCAAATACTCATTTAACTGCTTCATTTCAACAACAATTTTTCCGAATGATTCGGGAGCGCAAAGATATAAAATTATTAGATATTCAAAACTGTTGCTTGCTTTTTTTTACCTATTATTTTTTTCTTCTTGTTTTTCCCTTATTTTCATAGGGTTAGCACTAATTTCTTTATATTGATTTCTAGAATTAAAAACATCCAAAGCCAAGTAAACCGCTTCTTTGAAGGAATTGAAATCCGCCTTATTTTTACCAGCAATTTCATAGGCTGTTCCATGGTCAGGAGAGGTTCTAATTTTGTTCAATCCAGCAGTATAATTTACGCCTTTGCCAAAAGACAAGGTTTTGAACGGTATCAATCCTTGGTCGTGATAGGCAGCAATTACAGCATCGTATTTCTCATATTGATTGTTGCCAAAGAAACCATCGGCTGGGAAAGGTCCGAAAACCAAAGTTCCCTTGTCAAATATCTTTTTTATTGCTGGCTTGATTATTTGCTCATCTTCTTTGCCAATTACTCCACCGTCACCTGCATGAGGATTCAATCCTAAAACAGCAATTTTAGGTTTGTTGATGCTAAAATCTTGAATTAATGATTTCTTTACGGTCTCAATTTTTTGGATGATTAATTCCTCTGTTAGGTGTTTGGCTACTTCGTTTACTGGAATGTGATCCGTGAGCAATCCCACTCTAAGATTGTCTTGAACCATTAACATCAGAGCATTCCCTTCTAGTTCTTGGTCAAGATAATCCGTATGTCCTGGAAATTTAAATTCTTCCGATTGAATGTTGTATTTATTGATTGGAGCTGTAACCAGAACATCTATTAGCCCTTCTTTCAAAGCTTTTGTTGCAGCGACAAATGATTTTATAGCATATTTACCCACTGTTTCATCGTTTGTCCCAAAATTCAAATCGACACCTTCTCGCC
>Ga0315904_10001155_pt1 | contig 41731 bp, 63 predicted proteins | sample LakEriMetagenome_6_FD_203529 | JGI IMG/M metagenome (GOLD analysis project Ga0315904, IMG submission 203529) | Freshwater fungal communities from buoy surface, Lake Erie, Ohio, United States - Buoy 12 MA120 | ecosystem: Environmental > Aquatic > Freshwater > Lake | place: USA: Lake Erie, Ohio... | reverse complement strand
TAAGATTACCTGACGAAAAGAAACTGTTAGAGTATTGTGAACAATACAAACTTCCAAAGATAAAGGATAGTGTTGATGCAGTGTCCTATTGGGACCTTGTGCCAGTGATAGGCAGGTTATCCAGCAGCCAGTGGCTTGATACTGAATACGCAAGAAACGTATTATATAATCGTTACAATCCTGGCTTAGGCGAATGTCAATACGCTAATGATATTGACAAAGTGTTTCCTGAAATACCGTATATGTTAGAGCAACTTCCATTTAGTGAACTGACAATGGTAACTATGATGATACAAAAAACATATGTACAACCGCACGTTGATCCGCATATGGGTGATATTGTTAATGACCCATATGAAATTAGCATACATAATGAACCACATCGCTATAATATTCAACTCACACAACATGTTGACAATGCATTCTTTGTGTGCGAAACAAAGGATTCAGAAAAGATATATCCAAAAATAACACGTGAACGACCCTGTTTTGCATTTTGTGAACGCTATCATTTTCATGGTAGCGAATATGTGGGAGAAAACAAAATTCAACTAAGTGTGTTTGGTATCGTAGATAGAGTTAAGCACAAAGATATGGTAATTAGAAGTCTCATTAAACGCAGAGATGAGGCTATTATATTCCCTGATCCAATAGACCCGTCCGATAAAAAGTATCATCACAACAGTTACAATTAATATGACATATAATATTGAAGATTTTGGTAGAGAGTATTTTGTAAGTCAAGGTAAATGCCTGAAATTAGATTTACAATTTCCCTATGAAGAAATGCTTGCTGAGGCAAAGGCAATGCGTGAACATTTTGTTAGATACCATGTCAATACACATCTCTACAAACAAGAGAAATGGTTTTCGCTATCACTACACGGATACGAATACAATAAACCTAGCGCATATACAGCATATCCAGAATACACTAATCCATATGATGCTATCAATGACTTTAAATGGACATGGGCAGCAGAACATTGTCCGATAACAGTTAATTGGTTAAAGAATACTTTTCCTACAAAGAAGTTTGGTAGAGTAAGATTTATGTTGTTAGAAGCAGGTGGATGGATACAAAGGCATTTTGATAGTGACGAACCTGTTATTGAAGCAGTCAATATGGCATTGAATAATCCTGAAGGATGTGTGTGGAATTGGGATGACGGTACTACATTAGACTATAAATCCGGTGATATGTATGCATTGAATTTACACCATTATCATGCAATTGAAAACACTAGTAATGAAGATAGATACCATATGATTGTGCATCATCATGACAGTACGCCTGAATGGAAGGCATTAATGAATAACGCAGCGAAGGAGCAAGGAATTGAAGGTACTTTTGTGTACAGTACGAGAGCATACTAATAACCAGTGGTTAAATGACAAGCTATTACAGCTAACTCATAGTCAACAAGTTGGAATGAGTGAAGGTAGATATCCTGTTATTGTTATTGACCAGGTAGATGAATTAAACAAATTTATTGATCACTATGATTTAATATTTGTGCAGTTAGCCGGTGATATTATTTTTGAGCCAGAACATCTACTCAATAAACTAATAAACTTTCCAATGGATGTAGGACTGATGGGTCACTTAATATGGTATCCTAATGAGTTGCCGTATTTACATACACAATGTTTTACTATTAATACAAAAGCATTGTGTGGCAAAAAACTTGATTTCACTACAGGCAATGATGTTGGTCGTTTATTGATTAGAAGTGAATTTGATATGCATGACGGTCACGCACCATTTTGGATAAGTTATGGTGATGAGGTAGGACCACGTGAGTTATTATTTGGTGTAAAAATTTTTACTACCGTATTAGATAACGGATATAAAGTATGCAATTATGATGACGAATGGCGTTACCCTGAAGCATCTGTGTTTGATCCCTTCATTACTCCCGAACTACGCAAATGGTTAACCTATTGGGATTTTAAACGTATTGCAGCACGTGGATACTGTTATCCAGAAAACAATACAGATTTGTTTGCAGAAGCAATTCAAAAGATGGAAACACTTGATAAATTAGATGAACTACATAAGTTTTGGATTGAGGGATTTAAAGCAATAACGATTGGTCATGAGAAAGTTGTTAATCTATATCATGCTGATGCCAATGCACCATTGACAGAAGCTAATCGTGTGTTGTGTCCTGCAAATGGATTATATGGTGAGATAGAAGCACTGAATACAGGAGCAGATACAATTATCTTTTTTGATTTTAACAAAAATAACACCGACTTTAAAAAACACTTGTATACAAACTGGAACGGTGTTGACTACAAAACTTTTGCAGAAACTTGGGCAAGTGAGCGTGGACTAATAATAGAACCAAGATTAGAATCTAGCCAAAAATTTGTGAAGGCGATGGAATCAGACTACAGGCGAGTAGAAGAAAATTGGAATGTTATCAAAAAGAAAACAATTGAAATCCATAATATCAATTTGATAACTGATATCAAAATGATAATAGAACGAATAGTTAACAAAAGTGTAATACATACAAGCACCATTTTGACGTACTATCTAGCAAGCCATGTATCCAATACGACCGCTCAGATCCAGGCCTGTCGTGATTTGTTATCTCAAGCAGTAAGAGACACAAGCTCCTATTGGAAAGAAGTTACTTAGTTTGCAACAACATTTTGGTTGACAATAAATCGGGTTGGCTATATAATAGCTATATTAACTGATGAACAAGGAGCAATAAATGGCTTACATGAATCAAGAGCGTAAAGCACTAATCGCCCCAGCTGTTAAAGCAATCCTCAAGAAGTACAAGGTTAAGGGCTCACTGAGTGTCCGTAATCACAGTACCCTTTCACTGACCATCAAGTCGGGTGCAATTGATTTTGTTGAAAACTTTATCCAAACTGATGCCAATCTGAACTACGGCAAAAAAATGTCAGAAGACCAAATTGATTGGATCCGTAAGAGCCAGTCGGTTGACGTTAATCCGTATTGGTATCATGAGCATTTTTCGGGTAAGGCAAAACAGTTCCTGCGTGAAGTATTAACCGCAATGAACGATGGTAATTGGGACAAGTCGGATATCCAAACTGACTATTTCAATGTGGGCTGGTATGTTGATGTTAATATCGGTCGCTGGAATCAGCCCTACGTGTTGGCTAAGTAATTCGGGCAAATGAATGGTTGACAGTTATTATGCCCGGAGTTATAATAATAACTGTCAAATGACACTTTTTATTAACAACCTTAAGAGGTAATTATGTCTGAGCAATTGTTTAAAGTAGCAGGTATCACAACTCACAACGGTAACAGCAAGGTACGTTTTACTGACGATTTGATTCGCCGCGTAAAACAATTCACTAAAGGTGGTGCAACTCGCATTGATCTAATGGAGCTCCCCAGTGCAATGACTAAACTGGAAGCACTCAAATATCTGCAAGCACATGCAGATTATCAGGGTGGAGATGATCAGGCATTGATCGGTGATGCAATCGCTGATCGTGAGAAAGCTCCTAAGGGTGAAGTTAAAGTAAAAGCAGCAAAGCCAAACCTTGATGCAATTAAGCAACGTGGTAAAGCGAAAGTCGCAGCATAATAAACATGTACAACAGGACACCTTCGGGTGTCCTTTTACCATATTATATGAACCAATTTTGTCGCCATTTAAAAATACCGTTTGAACTTGATACTACAGAACTTGTTAGTATTCAATCAAGCTATAAAGACTTGGCTAATCCTTTTGTTTTTGATATTCAAGTAGATCCAGTTATTGTATCATACTTAAAAACAAACTTTAACATTGATGTAACTCACGGCGAAGTGTTTTATACGCCACCAAAAGGACAATTACCCATTCATATAGATGTTTATGGTGATGAAATCACAAAAATGAATTGGATTTATGGTGCTACTGATAGTGAAATGATTTGGTATAAAGTAAAAGACCCAAACAAGCCATTAAACAAGCAACTAACTCCTATAGGCACACCATATGTATTGTATAATTTAGAAGATTGTGATAAAATCTTTTCAGATAGAATTCAAAAACCTTCTATCATTAATGCAGCTATTCCGCATGGTGTAATAAACCCAACTGACATTGGGAGATGGTGTGTAAGTTATGTTCTATTAGACGGTGTTATTATGGAAAAACTTAAATGGAACGATGCTGTAAGTAGATTTAAAAATATTATTGTTTAATTTTTATAAAGGAAAGAAAATGAAAATCTCTGATAAACTAACTAAAGTAGATGATGACATGACCATTCGTATGTACGACAATGGTTTCTTATTTGAAATGAATGGTCGTGATGATAATGATGATTGGTGTGGCGTAAAAATTCTTTGTAACGATATTAAGGAGGTACAAGAATTGATTCTAGAAGCTGTAGCATTGGAACGCACTTAAATGAATTCTTACGATAGTATAACCATCTTACATAGATTTGCACAACGCAGACGATATTTTGATCCTTCAAAGCGAGAGGATCTAGAAGAATTTAAATTTTTTAAAGAAAAATTTAAATGGAAAGATGGGTGCCCTTTTTTTCTTGAATGGCCCTTTTCTGATGTAGTTACAATGTGTGATAGTAAGTACGCAGACTTTATGTTAAGACAGTTAAAAGGAAAATAAAAAAGCCCCGTAAGGGGCTTTTTTACTTCATGAAATATTACATTAAGTTGGTTGTAAATTAGCCCAAACGCTACCTGTGTATACTTGAACGTTAGCGCCTGATGTTAACCATATCATCATACCTGCGGTTGGACTAGTTACCCCTGCATCTCTTGCAGTAGTATCAGCATAAACTGGTAATTTATGTGCTACTGTAGCTGCAACTGTTGCACCAGTGATATTACCAGTAGCACTAATAAGTCCACCAGTACCAAGATTACCAACGTTTGCATTTGCAGTTATGTTTGCGTAACCAGTTACATTAGCACCAGTATCTGTAATAGTCATTATCGCATTTGCACTACTTGTGAAAGTAATGTTTGCGTTAGCAGTAATTACAATGTTACTATTTCCATTATCTAAGTTTGCAAGGGTGATACCAGTAATGTTAGCACCGTCACCTACAAAGTAAGTTGCATCAACATAACCATCTACGTTTGCTCCAAGATCAGTTATAACTACTACGTTAGCATTACCTGCAGCACTAAAAGTTATTTCTGCGTTAGCAATTATAGATACATTACTATTACCATTTTCTATTCCTGATAGAACTATATTGGTTAAGTTAGCACCATCGCCTACAAAGTATGTAGCATCTACGTATCCAGTGACATTAGCACCTGTATCAGTGACAACCATTGTTGCGTTACTTGTTGCAGTTAATGTAATGTTTCCATTAGCAGTTATTACAACATTACTATTGCCATTTTCTAGATTATCTATTCCAGTTAAGTTAGCACCATCACCTACAAAATAATTTGCGTCAACATAGCCATTTACGTTTGCTCCAGCATCAGTGATAACTACTACATTCGCAACACCTGCTGATGAGAAATTGATATTAGCATTGTTTATGATACCAATGTTACTATTACCATTAGCAAACCCTGTACTTGTAACATTGTTGATGTTTGAACCATCACCATATAAGTAATTTCCTACGACAATGTTACCTTCAACGTTTCCTAAAGCAGTTATATTACCTTGGAATGTGTTAGCAGAAATTACATTAGCTCCAGAAATATTACTGTCTGATCCTACTGCAATTGTTCCAGTGAATACTGAACCAACAACACTTAGATTTGCCGGTGCTGTTGTTAATCCATCACTTGCATCAATCGTAAATGCACCTGTAAATGTTGGACTAGTGTTATTGTTCTCATTAAATCCTACATAGAATTCTGTGTCATTAAAATACATTGTATTTCTTACTACAGTTACATCTCCTGACATATTTGCAGGGTCATCTGTATCCATCCAACTAAGTTCAGGACCTCCGTGACTATTAGAACCATAAGCTACTAAAACTGGATATTCGTTTGCCACTTGTATTGCAGGACTATCACTATTTGGTAATTCTAAAACTGTTCCACTAAACACATAACTTTCAGTACTATCAGTGGTGAGTGTAATAACACCGTTTGCTGCGGTGTTGGACACTCCAGCAGAGATAGTTACGTCACCACCTACACCGTTATTACTACCTGCACCAGAGATAATTATATCTCCACCGTCGCCATCTTCAGCGACTCCTGCATACAATGTAATTGAACCGGCATCACCTGTACCATCATTCTGTCCAGCAGTTAACGTAATACTTCCTGCTAAACTATCAACAGTACCATTACCTGCGGTTATTGATACAGCACCACCTTGACCAGTGCCATTAGCACCTCCATTACCGGCAGTAATATTAATCTCACCGCCTATACCTGTATCAAAACCATTTGCTGCAGACAAGTTAATATCTTGACCGTTTGGCGTAACAGCATTTGCTGATGCTGTTTGTATGTTTATATTATTAGTATTATTAAAGACACTTAATATGTTTGAACTAATTTGGAAGTTACCTAATTGTGAAGGTAAATTAGTTAAATTACTTCCGTCACCATTAAAGTAATCAGCAGTAATATTACCTACTAAGCTTACATTATTAGCAGTAATGTTTCCAGCAATACTCATATTACCAGGTGAACCAATATTTGCACCTGTAAGATTACCGCTTACCGATAATAGTGCACCAAATATATTTCCTGTCGCACTTACTTGACCTGGTATCTCAACACCTGTGTCGCTAAACACAAATGCGAACATGTTTCCTAACCCATCTTTAGTTGAAACTGTTACATTGCCTGTCGTATCAGATGTTTTAACAAAAGTATTTGCTCCACCTAGGATTAAATCAGAGTTAGATGCATCTGCTGTTCCACCTGCACGTAAATGAACTGCATTATTACTAACCGGATCAACTATGACAAATTGATCATTTGCTACCGCGGCACTATCAGGAATCAATGACAAAGTGCCTTGAGAATCAACACCTGCATTTCCTCCACCTATGATAGTTGGATTGCCTGATGGAAGTGTTACGTTACCGGTATTATCAAATACCCAAATATAATTTCCAGCGTCGGTGTATATTTCAACATTATTATCATCATTTAGATTAATTGACACACTGTTAGCATTTCCATTATTTGTTTCTATAGTAATAGAATTAGCTGTATCAGTAGAAATATTTAACGGCACATTTGAAACTACAATGTCACCCGGAATCGTAAAAGTTCCTACATTGCTTAAATTAAAATTGTAAAGGTTCGTTCCATCACCCGTTGTTATCGTTACACCATTAATTTCATTTACGATAGATAGTACATTACCTGATGCATCTGTGTCACTAGGAATAGTTATACTTGAGTATACATTTTCTTGATAGCTAGGACTTATTGTAATTGTAGAATTGGAATCACTATAAATTAAACTACCTTGAAATCTTAAGTTGCCAGTACCTACATCAAAAACCCAAGGCTCACCATTTGCATATTGAATTTGATTTGTTTGTAGAGCAGAAACAGCAGCGTTACCTAATACATTTAATCCTAATAGTGTTCCAACTGTAGTAATATTTGGTTGCAAACTGTTACTGACAGTACCAGATACTGATGCAAATGAAGCAGTCGGGACTGCTCCAACAATATTTGCTGCTTGAATATTAGATAACTGAGCTCCGCTTCCTACTACAAATCCAGTGACTACCGAACCTGCTACAGTTAGGGTGTCTGAATTGGGATCATACGTAAGACCAGCATCTCCTACTAGTTGATTATTAACATTGAATTGAACAGTGCTGTTAGTTCCGCCTGCTGTGTTATTATAACTTGTATTGAATATTTGTTGTTGTGTAATTTCTTCAATATTAGTTACATTAATAGTAGTGTTCCCCACAATGTATGTACCTGTAGGGACGTTACCGTATAGGGTAAGACTAGGGTCTGAACTTGGGTCAATTATTGGTGTAGCCATTTTTATTTTGCTCCTTTATAATGTATTTAGCAAAAATGGCTAAAAATTTTATAGCTTCATTATAAATGCTAGTGCATAATATGGTGGCAAGTTCTTATTTGTACCAGTTTCACCCTCATTTGCTGTAGTAGTGCTGGTAGTTGTAGTTACTATGCCAGACGGAGTGCCAGCTGAAGCTGCATTTATAGTTATCCCAACACCTTCCGTTGAGGTTCTTATCTGCGTGTCGGGAGTACCTGAAAATCCAAAGTTCGCTGCCCCTCCACCCTGTGAAAAACCATTATTATCATTAGAAAAATATGAATAAGGAGAACCACCAAATGTACCTTTAGCATGAGTAGCATGGTCGTGCCCATTACCCTCATTTACGCTATGTGTGTGATTTGCTAATGAAGTGCCGCTAAATGTAGATGTAGAAGTTGATGTAGCTGTATGATTGTGCCTTACTATTACAGCATCTTTACTTCCTCCTACAGATCCTAAATTGTAAGAAGTTCCTGAACCAACTACAAAGCGATCTCTCAAATCTGGCGTACCATTTTGACCATTACATAATGCCCAACCAGAAGGTGCAACTGAACCGTTCCACATCATAATCATCCCTGTTACGAATGTGCCTGAACCTATCACTGAGATTGCACTTCTTACATAGGATGTAGTAGCTATTGTGTTATTGTTTACTGTTTGTAACTGAGTAGGTGCAGTAGGTGTTCCTGTAAATGCTGGACTAGCAAGTAGAGCATAACTTGAAAGATTAATTGATAAGTTAGCTGTTCCAGTAGAAGGTGTTGTCACACTTAATGGTAAATCTGCGTTAATTGTTGTTATTCCAGTTGCTATTGCACTAACCGCACTTTTTACATAAGCTGTTGTTGCTAATGCATTACTTCCTACTACTGTTTGACCAATAGTAGGTGCTTGAGGAGTACCTGTAAATGTTGGACTGGCTAGAGGTGCGTAACTTGATAGTGAGTTTTTAACATAGTTAGTTGTTGCTAATGCATTGCTTCCCGTAACAGTGGTATCAATAGTTGGCGCTTGTGGTGTGCCTATAAAATTAGGACTGTTTATAGGAGCATAACCACTTCCAGATATAATTCCTGAAACAGCATTTTGAACGAATGCTGTAGTAGCCACTTGTGTGTTGCTTGTATTATTTGGTGCAGTAGTTGATATAATTGTAGCTGCATTGACTACACCAGTAACTGATAGATTAGCCGAAGTTATATTTCCTGCCACGCACAATGTTGTTAGGTTTCCTAAACTAGTAATATTGGGCTGTGCTGTAGCGGTTACCACATTGGCTAGTGGCACTGATCCAGTCACATTTGCTCCAGTAATACTGAATATTGCACTTCCATTCCCTGCAATATTTGGAGCTGTAAGCACTCCGGTTACATTGTTAAATGTAAAACCGCTACTTCCTCCAAACGCACCTGCGTTATTAAATTGAACTTGAGTGTTTGAACCACCAGGAGATCCATTGCCTCCACCGCCTCCTGTTTGAGCGGTCCAAGTTAAATTACCTGCACCGTCAGTCGATAAAACATAACCATTTGTTCCTCCTGCTATCCTCAGCTTACTAGGTGCTGACAGGACAATATTACCATTAGCTGTAATATTGCCATTCGCTTCAAAGTTTCTGTTTGCCCATATGTTTCCGTATGTTGATGTATTACCAAAGTTTGTTATATTTCCTGATATACTAATACTATTAGGTAAATCAATAGCTATGTTTCCTGCTGTAGTTATAGTAGGATTGGATATAAACAAGCTGTTACTTGTTACTGTTACACGTGATACAGTACCTACAAATTGTGAAAGATTTGCTGATATCGTTACTTCACCGGTTTCTTGATTTACTAATATGCCAGGACCTGCACTTACTTTAGTAACACCTGTGTTGGTTAATGTTATTGTTCCTGCACTTGTAATTGGTCCTCCACTTACTGATATGCCGCTACCGTTTGCAATAGCAACACTTGTAACTGTGCCATAAGAGTATGTGTTTTGTGCTGAAGTTATTCTACCGTATGAATCAATTGCAACAAGCGGATTTTGATATGTTCCTGGGGATAATCCATCTATAATAGGTAAGTCAACTGTCATATTTCCTTGACTTACTATAGGACTATTTGTAACTCTTAGGGTAGTACTAAAAATACCTACATTGGTTACACCAGCTACTAAGGTGCCATTGCTATATCCAGAAACTGAAATTATCACGTTACCGTTAGCACCAGATAATGTGATTCCAGTTCCGGCGTTAAGTCTTGTAACACCAGTATTAGTTACTGTTACTGTTTTATTTGCACTATCTGAATTTGCAAGTATTCCGGTAGACCCAACAAAATTGGTGTACTGACTAGACTGTGAAAACAGTGTTGTAAAATTGTTTTGTGTCTTGTTAAACGCAGTAAAAAGCGAATCTGAATTAGCTGCTTCATTTTCTGCGCCTATGTTTATATTAGCTTGTCCTGGTATAGGCATATTTATCCCTCATCTAGTATTTATCAATAAGGATTGAAGCTGGATCCGCACCCACAAGAAGTCTGAGCATTGGGATTTTTGATTTTAAAGCTTGATCCGTAGATATCTTCAGCATAGTCAACTTCCGCTCCTTCTAAATATTGAGCAGAAATATTGTCAATTAGGACACTTAGCGATCCTGCAGGAACACTCCAGTCATCTTCATTTGTCTCTGTATCAAAAGTGAAGCCATACTGCATCCCTGAACATCCGCCACCTTGGACAAATATGCGTAGTTTTAAATTAGGATCATTTTCTTCAGCAATTACCTCGGTTAATTTTTTAACTGCATTTTCAGTTATTTCAATATTCATAATTTCTCCATTTTTTAACAAATTTTACGTAAGCATCATAGTATTCTTTTGACATAAAATTATTGCCTTCTTTTAATTCGTGCATTACAGACAATGAAAAAGTTCCTAAATTGCATCCTTTTGTCACAGCAGTTTTGCAAAAATCTGCATCATAAAAGTGAAAATCAAATAGTTCATCAAACCGTAAATTTTTTTCTAGTAATAGACTACTTGTAGTAGCAATGAACAGTCCGTCTAAATTTACTACTTGTTTTTCGTATTCTCCAAAATATGAGAATATTTCTGCTGGCCAACTAACTCCATGCAATACACTACCTGCTAGAAACTCATCGTCATCCCACACAAATCTATCGTTCTCTACAGCCTTAAAGGCCCAATTTGGATAGTTAATTTCATGTCTAGCGTTTCCCGCTACACCCACTATGTCAAACTTTTTTAAAGCCTCAAATACACGTAATGGCCAATAGTAATCATATATAGCAACATCATCATGTACAAAAACAACTATTTTTGGATCTTGTACTGACAATTTTTCTATTGCTAGATTATTACATTCACATAATCCTTTTTTATTATCTAAGAAGATACATAATTCTATATCAAACGGCATTTTTAATTTAAGTGATTTGCCTAATAATGTATTTTCATAAAAATCTTCTAGTGTTTTTTCTCTGGTTGGCGATACGATCAAAAACTTTTGTTTAGTATCCATTCTATAAGTTTTTGCCCCAACGTGTGTTAATCTTGTTCCAATTCATAATCTTCCATGTATTCTCTAAGTATTGCTTCTTGTCTGCTTGATAGTCTAATGCCCAAGCATGTTCCCACCAGTCTACTAAGATAAGAATATCCTCACGGACTTCATGGTTTACTATTGTTTTTATGTCACCATTGTATGACATATAAATCCAACCACTACCCTGAATCTTCATGGCTTCTTCTTTGAATTGTTCTTTGAAGTCACGCCACCAACCATACTTGCGTTTTATTAAATTGAGTACAGGACCGTTAGGTGTGTTACTGTCTTGTGGACTACGAAATTGCGAAAAGTAAATGTTGTGCAGAAATACACCAGCATAATTGAAGTCATCATCGCCTTCATTATTATTGTATCGTTTAGCATAACCTTTTGCAAGATTATCGTAATGATACTCTATGGTGTCTTTGCTTAATACAGGAGCTAAGTCGGTGGGTGAGTACTTGAGTTTTTCAATCTCAATGTGTTTTCTTCGGGATTCTGATAGGCTCTCTACAATATCATACATCGTAGAGTATTTATTGAGATTTAGCGGCGTCTTGTAATTCTACCGCGGCTCATATCATACAAACTGAATTCTATTTCAACAGTGTCACCCAATAAGATTTTAATGTCATGTTGACGCATCTTACCAGATATGTAACCTATTACATTCTGTCCTGTTTCAAGGTCTACTCTAAACATGGCGTTTGGTAACACATCTGTTACCACGCCATCTATTTTTAATGTTTCTTCTTTTGCCATTGTGTTATGATTATCTCCTCATCTTACTAATGTCCTTTGCTGCTTCATCATTGAAGATGGGTACTGCATTGGACTTATGCATAGTACCGATACCGATGATCTTGTCACCGGTATATTGCATTGGTTGTTTGATTGTGACTGCACCCTTGTGTCCAGTGTCAACACTAGAAAACTTTTTGATTTCTGCAATACGCGGATTGACAGGTGGTTTGTAAACTTGTGCCTTAAGACCACGCTCACGTTTTTTGTCGCTAAGGTCAGTCTTCCACTTTTCTTGAAGTTCTTTCCACTCACGTTCTAATTGTTCGGCGTTACGCTTTTGTTCTGCGCTTGCCCATTTTTTCTTGCCCTTGCGTTTGCCAAGGGTAGTGAGTGCAGGGTGTGCTAGGTGCATAGTCATATCAAATTGACAACATGAGTTGATAGTATATTGAGTATAGCACCATATGATTATATTGTCAAGTTATTTTTTGAGAATATCCCAAATCTTTTCTTTTTCTTTTATGTCTGCAACCAATTCTTTGTACTTGCGGGCTAGTTCACGTAATTCTTCCCACTTTTCTTCAAGTTCAGGGGCAGGTTGATAAATTGCTAACTGGTCTTGTATTTTTGACAATGTTTCACCTATGTCAACACCTTTAACTTTGAGAGTGCCATCAACATTTGCATCACCTTGAATTTGTATATTGCCATTACTGTATGGATTATTCCAAGTAGGAATGTTTGAATATGTACTTGGAGATAGAGTGACTGTTGCTGGGTTGGTCCCTACATATATGCTTGTGCTTGACCCACCTAAAGTTGCTGCAGATATATTTCCATATGAATAAGAACCTGAGCCATATGTGTAAACATCTGTTGTTGAATCACCTGACAACGTTATTGTGTCAGCCATTGCTAACGGTGGAATAGAATAGGATTCTAAACTTGAAATGTCTTTTTCATCTAAGTCAAAAACAAAGTCGCTTAGGTCAACCGTTACTTTTATTTCATCTGATGTGGAATTCATTTATATACCTTTTTAAGAATATATCTGCCTTTGTCATCTAAATCAAATGATATTTCATCACCTGGTTTCCATTTAAGAGAATCAAGCAACATAGGAGGAATGGGTATTAACACATCACCGTTATCATCTTGTTGGGTGATTACTTCATATTGACTATTTTGATTTGATTTACGTGGCATATAACTTACTTATGACTTAAACAAATACCCGTTAAAAATCATCTGGAGATTGAGTTTTGATTTTTGCTCCCGCAAGCACCTTATTAAGGTCAACTATGTCAGGATTAAGCCTTTTTATGTCACTTAGTGTAATACCTTTTTCTTTTGCAATACCACTTAGTGTTTGCCCTCTTTTAATTTCAGTGTCACCTTCTTTACCTGCATAATATGGGGTAGTTTTTTTCAAGGTTGGAGCATCTTTTGTAGGAACTTCGGTGTTAAGATTATCTTTGCGTTCCTTTTCTAATCTAGCTGCCCTTTCTTGGCTAAATTTATCTCCTGCTGCGGCTTGAATTTTTTCCATCCGTTTATCATATTCTGCCCATGCCTTTGGGTCTTTTTCTGGATCAGAATCAGGTGGTTCTACTGTTAGCTTTGATTTTGATTGTTGTTCTTTATCTAATCGTGCTTGACGTTCTTTACTATATTTTTCTCCTGCGGCAGCTTGAATTTTTTCCATTCGTCTATCATATTCTGCCCATGCCTTTGGGTCTTTTTCTGGATCAGAATCAGGTGGTTCTACTGTTAGCTTTGATTTTGATTGTTGCTGTGGAGTGACACTGGGTTCTGGTTTAACTAATTTATTAACAGTTGGCTCTGTTGTTACTTTCGTAGGTGTCACTTGCGACATTGTGGGTGTAAACATTTGTGTAATTAGATTACCGTATGTCTTGTAACCCTCTGGTCCTAAATGTACACCATCAGCACCTTTTAATTCTTTACTAGTAGGCGCTATTCCTAAGTCTAGTATATCTCTTGAATCTAATGACTTTAGTAATGCTTGTCTCAATTCTTCACGTTTTTGTTGTAGTTTAGGATCTGAACTAGAGGTTGGTAAAAGATAAACGACTTGATGCCCTTTAGCTTTACTTGCTGCAATAGTCTTATTAACCTGATCAACAATGTCAGACAATTTTTTGCTGCCTATATCATTCGCACCTATACTTAATGCTACTACACTTCCTGCAGGTATGTTTTTAATATTTTGTAAATGCTGTTTATCAAACGCACTAGCACCCCTTGAACCAAAATTTGTCCAACCTTGCCCCGAATAACCACCTACCCCCTGTGCATGACTGTCACCTACAGAGTAATATCCTACCTTTGCTTTTGATTGTGGTGTTGTAGGAGCCGATTGTGTTTTGTCAGCTTTTGCAGTGCTTGGTGAAATAGCAGTTGAAACAACATCTCTAATTGTATCTATCGTTGATGGCTTATCCTTCTGTGCAACTTGAGTAGAAGAATCAACTCCATACAGCTTCGTTAAATCAGCAATATTATTGTTTACCCACTTCCAACTTTTTGGTCCGTATCCTTGTTTGACTTCTGTAGAAGGTAGACTAGCCCATTGGCTTTTTAATTTCTTTATTCCATTTACATAGTCACCCTTAAGCACAGAATCTAATGCACCTCTGTCTGCAATCATTTGTATTGCGATTTTGTCTTGTGACTCAGGACTAAAATCTTTAAGACCTAATCTTCTAGAATAAGGTCCCCAATTGGCTCCCATAATTTGATATCTACCTGCAGCATCACTTGGTATAACTTTGTTAAGTGACTTTAGATAAACTGTTTTGTTAGGATGCGAACTGAAGTCTTTAAATTTTCCGCCACCAACAAGTGTATCATAATTAGTATTACCTTCTGCTCTAGCTATCAAATCAAGCATGACACGAACGTTAGGATTTCCCCTTAATTCATCTAAATTAAGTTGCTCTTTTCTTTCAAATATAAATTCTTTTGCTCTCATATTACCATGCTCTACATGACCAATAACGTGCCTTCCAACGTGGTCCAGGATTCTCACAACGATGTCTTGCTCTGAAACTCTTACGACGGTTTGGATTTGATTTTTTAATCTTCATGTTCTTGTCGCCAAAATTAACTTTGACAACTTTTCCATTTGGCTTCTTAACATATACTTTAGACTTAGCAACATCTCCTGCCATTGGCTTACCTAATGGCACTTTACGACCTTGATACTCAGCTTCATTTACTTTGGCACGAAATTGTGCCATTGGACCTTGGGGCATGGACTTGTATGAACCTGGTTCTTGCATCATAGTATCCGCGTCCTGTTTTGCTTTGTCCAATGTATAATCCAGCCAAGGCTTGCTTACATCTGTTTGATAATCCTGCTCGTAGTCGTCACCTTTGAGCTGAGTTTTAAGATAGTCGCCAGTGCGAGTTTTGGGATCTCTAAACACAGATGTAGAGTAAAATTCTTGATCATAAGTTGAATCTCCTTTACTAGAATTAGTAGCTTTTGATCTAAGAGCATCAACTGCAGACACCGATGTTTTAGTATCAGCCCGAGTTGGTCCCGACACTTGTGAATAACTGTTAGATTTGGGATCGTACTTCATTACCGAACCATCTTTCATAGTCATGGTATCTTGGCCCCAACCTTCGGGTGCTTCATGCACCATATAATCTTTTGGATCTTTCTTTAGTGGTTTGTCTTTTAAGGGTTCTTTATCCATTAATTTAGACGTATCCATTCTTTTATCTGTTGCTGGTTTTGTGTCCATATAATCAGATGGTTTATCTTTTTTATTTGTGTCAGGTTTAGAATGTGTAGTCTCTTCCTCACATAGGATATTATTCACTTCTAATAACCCTAACAATGTTTCATCTGCTTCAATGATAATACCATCTTCAGTAAAGCCAATAATACCTGTTTCGATTACAAAGTGTTCGTTTAACTCAATGTCAAAACTATCATGCAACTCTATTTCATCGTTATCAGTTGCTTCATTTAAAATGTTGTAAAACTTTTTAAGGCTATCATTCTCATTAGTGGGTTGTCTTTGCTTGCCACTGAGCCTTAGTATTTTCTGTAATTCTTCTTCTAATTCTTCCTCCTCAACTTGAGCAGTTTGTCCTTGATTACCGACACTACCGTAACCACCACCTTGAAATCCACCACCAGTTGATGCTGTTTGCGTTTGCTGATTTGTTTGTGCAGCAGAAGGGGTTCCGGCTGCTACCCCCAATTTTAATCCTTCAACGTCTGGTTTAGCGACTGCAGCATAGCCTGCTTGTAGACTAGGATCTGTGGCAGGATTATAAGGATCCATACTTGGGTTTTGATTTGTTTGAGCCATCTGTTGCATACCACCACCAATAACATTTGCTTTTGATGTTTGATTTGCTTGTGATTGTGCTGCACTTGCTGTCTGTTGTGTACCGCCAATCGCTTTTGTTTTTGATGCATCTAGTGCTGCTGATTGAGATGCACTTGCTGTAGGTGCCGCTTGATTGTTACCTGATGCATATTGAACCTTAGTGGGGTCATACCCGCCACCGTATTTTTGATTTGGATTTACTGTCTGAGGTGCAGGTGTGTTAATTTTTCCTGATGCCATTTGTTGTTGTAATCTATCTCTTGATCTAGTCGCTTGAAAATCCACATTAGTTGGAGTGCTTTGCGGCGTTGGTTGTACTGTTGTACTACTAGTTGTGTTAATTTTTTTACCAAATGCGGCAGCGTTAGGATCGTTGGGATTAATAGCTGTTACAGGAGCCTCGTCAAGCATATCCAATAGTTTTCTCATTCTACCATTTTCATCTAACTCTTGTTCTTCTGTAGTTGGTTCAGGTGTCGTAGGTGCTGTAGATGCCTGTCTAGTTAAAGATTGTAATGCTGGTCCTGGAGTGTAAGGTCCTGTAGTTGCTGATGTATTAGGTGCTGCGGCTGGTGTGTTAGCTTGCGCAGTTTGTGTTGCAGGTGCTGTTGGAGTAGTACTTGGACCATATGCCTGATATAAATCGTTTGCTGCTAGCCCAGTAGATACTGCTCTGCCTAACTCTCCCCCAGCGGCGTGTGATAAATTTGCTGCTGCGGTTTTATAATCTCCTTTAAGTGCATTGCCTGCTGCATCTACTGCACTAACCATTCTTCTACCACCTGGAACAAATGCTCCTACAAGTTGTTTTCCGGCTTCACCGTAATCACCGCCCAAAGCTGCTTTACCAGCACGGTATGCTGATTTGACTTGGCTTACTCCTGGAATATAGTCGGTCACTACATCTGTTGCTAATTTTGCATATTGAGCAGCCTCAGGATTTTCTTTTGCCCATTTCTGAGAATTAGCCATATTTCTTTGTTGAAATACAGGAGATTCTTCGTTTACGATATCTATATATTTTCTGAAAAATTGTTGGTCTGACATAGTATATTCCAAATTAAGGTGATATACTATTTATCTAGGTAGGGTCCGTAAATCTCGTTTAGTTTTTTGATGACTTGCCGCTTAATTTTAGAATCTTTTGTAATTCTTCTTCTAATTCTTCCTCAAAGGTGTATTTACCATAAATGTCACCTCTAGCACTACCTTGCCCACTAATGGGTGCGCTTATGCCGCCACCAAATGATAGATTTGGATTTACTTGTTTTTCTGCACCTATACCTGCACTCATACCACCTTGAGCGTTTCTGTTTAATGCTAATTGCCCAGTTAATCCGTTGCCTAAATCCTGTTGATATCCTAATTGTTGTCTATTTTGTCCAATATCAGCGACAAATTTACCACCACTTTGATTGGCTAATTCTGCTCTCATTGATGGAGTCATATAGTTGCTAGCACTACCTCCTAAACTAACACCGCCGCTTAATTTACCTAAACCAGTATCTGCTATAGATTGGGTTCCTGCTCTAGCTTGAAAATCTATAGGATCAGCATTAATTTGTGGTGCCGGTGCAGGTGTGGAGGCAGGGGCAGGAGCAGGTTTTGCTTTTGTATCAGTAGTAGTTGGTTGAGTAGTGGTAAAATATGGTTTGTTTATATCTCGGGATTGTATGGCTGCTAACCTCTCAGCCCGTTCTTTTGGATCTTTTACTCTATCTAAACTTGCTTGAATCCCTGCTTCCCTTGCGTCAATGTCTTGTTGATTTGGATTATAAACCCGCGCACCTGGATTTTCGCCTTGCTGAACCGCCTGATCTCGGTTTACCCAAGCACCTTGATTTCTTAGCATCATTGCTTGTTGATCTCTGCTTAATCCGCTCATTACTTCAGCACCCGGACCCTCGCCTGTTCTATAGGCTCTGTCAAGTTGATTTATAAATTCTTGGCTTGGTGGCTGTGATTGTTCGTTAAGAATATCTAAATATTTTCTAAAAAACTGTTGCGCTGACATAGTATATTTGAGTTAATATACTATTTATCTAGGTATGGTTTATAAATTTGGTTTAGTTTTTCAATAGTTTCACTAGTATTGTTCCAACGGTGTAGTACTCCTATACCACCTGCACTTTCCCAACTACTGATATACTTTTTGTGGTCGTCAATCAATACATTAGGTTGTCCGCCCTTTGTAGCATATCGTTCTTTCATGCCGTCAAAGATAGCAGGCATATTTGAATTATGTTGACTAAGCCAACGCTTTTTGCCCTCAATACTAGCTTGAGTAATGATCTTCTTTTTATCTTCTTTGGGTGATCTAAGTGGTGCTGACAGTACAGTGCAGGGGATGTTGTTACTGCTTATCCAACTGAGTATAGTTTCGCAGCCTGATAGTACTGGAAGAGTAGCAAAGAATTCGTAAACAAAGTCAGGACCTTCTGCTTGTAGTGCAGCAATAGATATTTCACGCTGTTCTTTGTCACCAATATCCTTATACCATTGTATATTAGGGTCATTCATTTTTGTACTCCACCATCGTGCCCATTGGGTGAAGAAGTCGGCTTGTACCCCATCCATATCCAAATATAGATGGGGCATCGGTGGGGTATTATCAGTTCCTAGTTCAAAGATTCTCACGTGAGTCGTATTCTTCTGCAAACACAAACATGACTAAGAAACCTACTAGACAAAGTAACATGGCGAACATATCGCCCATTCGGATAGCAAGAGTTAATAAAACCGTAAATAGTAGTACGATAAATGTAGTCATATGGTATTTATGTAGTTTGAAAAATTTAAACTTTTAGCTCTTGTATATGATCTGGCTGTTTGACTATATTATACATCTTTATCACATCTTCCACAAGTTCTTTGGGGTATCTTAATCTTAGACAAATATCATCAACTGTATACCAGTGATCCTCATACATCCGTTTTATAAGATCAATATTGGGTTTATGTACGTTAGTCATTTTTAATTTCGCAATCTACCCATTTTAAGTTGTTGTATTGTTGATAACCCCAACTACCTTTTGGAATAAGACATCTGCCTAATTCCGGATTATATTCTATTCTTATTTGAACGATTGACCAAACTAACCAAAGAATATACAAAATTCCAATTATCGTGATACTCCAACAGGTTATACGATATTTTAATATTTTATTTTTACGGGCTTTAATTCTTGCTTTTATTGCTTCTTGTTTCATATGTAGGGCAATAGCACCTGCTTGCTCTTTGCCTACCTTTTTCATCATTTCTTCAACTTCAGTCCATAACGCTCCCAGTTCCGGTGGACTATTATATACCATAATCTCACGCAATTCTGTGGTCATGGCATCTAGTTGTTTTCTTAGTAGAACCCTTGTTAATGCACGATGACCTAAACTTTCTTCACCAGTGTAAACTTCTGTTCTACTACGGCGTTCTTCTTCCTCTAACACAGCCATACATCTGTACATATTATCAAAATATGTTCCTAATTCTTGCCCAATTTTTGTATAGATATTTGTTGTATCACCGCCTTGTTTATTAAGGTCAATGATACGATTTTTTTCAGTAATAAACTGATTCTTCTCCGCAACAGTGGGTGGGTGGTCTTTGAATTTGTTATTGAATTGGTCGTCAAGGTCTTTGAGGACATCTTTAATGTCCCCAGCAGCCCCCTTTATGTCCTTGTAAAGTTTACATCCTTCTTTTACAAGTTTGACCGCACCATTTGCAAGCGCAAACAGCGTTAGCGGATCCATCTTACTTCGTCCTTTCTAAGGATCTTATTATTTTGTTTTTATTATTTTTGTACTACTATATTACAATGGCATCCACATCCAAATGCCTTGGCTCATTAATAAGAAGCCAATTAAACTTACACCAATGCTAGCATAAAACATACTCATGCTTACTGCTAATATACTTGCAGATAACAACACAATAGCTAATTGATAGCTTGTACCTGCAAAAGTCATCCAAGGTCCATGTTTTTTAGCCAAATCACGTTCTTCTTCTAACGCTTTAGCCTTTGCGAATAGTTCCTTTTTACCCTCACCCTTTTCAGGATCAGATTCATAGCGTTCAATTTTAGCTTTCATTTTCTCTGCTTTGACTTTATCCCCTCTAACCACTGCATCATCATAGCTCATTTCCGCTAGTGTTTGTTTGATACTTTTTGCTTGATAAAAAGCCCAAACGTCATTAGCTTTGATGGTGTTATTTAGGACTTTACTGCTAAAACTGTTCGCCATGTAAGTATTTACAGCGAGTAATAACGCAATAACTGTGATTACCCAACCTGCTTTATCCTTAATTTTTGCTTCTGCTTCACTACGTGATAATACTTTACCTGTTACCTTGTCAATCATTTGCTTCATGGTCTTTTCCCTTTATTATAAATTTTTCTAAGTCATCAACTTTAACTAGTCTTAACTGACCTTCAACTAATGCTAGTTTAAAATAATCACCTGGTTTCCAACCTAATTTTTCTACTTCAAATCTGTTATCTAGGACAATCCCCGAGTCACTTAGATCCCAAATATAATCGTCAAAAAGCACAACGTTCACTTTCGTCTGAACAAAATCGTTCACTTAACGACCCTGACCCCTGTACTTTTTATAGGATCTAGATTCGCTTTTATTCATTGTACTTGTTTTAATTTTTCCGCCCTGTTTTGTTGTTTTTACTATACTAGTATGAGCTTTTCCTGATGTTGTAGTTTTAGCTTTAGCCATTTTATCTCCTTAATATGTAGCTATATCGGTAAATTAATAACTTTAAATACTATTATATTTATCAAATGGACTTACCCATTTGGAGGACAAAATGAAGCAGGCCCTAGCAAATCTGATTCATGTGAAATCTGAAGAAAAACAGGCTACTCCCAAAAGGCAAAGTATTCCTATCGTTCCAATAAACTCAACCAAACAACAGGTTAAATTGGATCCCTCCAAAAATTTAAAAACTTAAGGAAAAAGTATGCGGAAAATTATTGCAATCTTAATGCTCGGCCTGTCACCTTTTTTAGCCGCGTCAGATTTAAAAATTGAACACGGCAAAGTTATTCAAGAACTATCAACCTATGAAAAAACTTATGAGAGTAATGTTTATCGCTTTTATGTAAGAAAAGACATTCAACAAGTAGGGCCAAAAAAGTATCTCGTACACACTATGGTTGAGTATGTGTTACCAGACGGAGTAGAGTATGCTGAACTTGGATATTCAGTAAAAAGAATATACAATTATGGTATGCTTGATTGTAACCGTCGTGTGTTTAATTTAGTCAGTGACATTTTCACAGACGAAACCAATAAAATAGTCTATAGTGAAAACTATGAGTTGGGGGAGTTTGTGGCTGAACTGACGAATCCTAACACCGCTAGACATACAGTTTATAAAAAAGTATGTTTTAACTCACTCTAAAATATGATATATACTATTGTAAGCTGTGTCTTACCTTAGGAAACTACCATGTTAAGGTGTTTATGTAGGATAAAGGAAGAAATTCCAATTCTACTTTTATTTGAAATGTTTACATTAGTCAGAGTTGCATCTATATTACTTTTGGTCACATTTTCAGTGCTATACAATTTATTTTAAGGTGCAACTATGAAAAAAATAAGTCTATTGTTTTTATTAAGTTTATATGGCTTTACTGTAAACGCACAAGAACAAAGAACTATGAAAGTTTTTTGTGATAAAACAGAAGTAGTTATGAACTCACTTCAGGGAAAGTATTACGAAATTCCCATACTTGCAGGACAAAATCTAAATCGCTCTCATAGCACATTATCTGTTTGGGGTAATCCTGCAACTAATACATTTACAATATTGGACACACTAGGTGATACGACATGTGTGATTGCTGTGGGAGACAATCTTACTATATTACTGAATGACCCTCAAGGCAAAGATATATGATTTTCGTAGACATGTATGTTGAGTATTGGGTAAGAATGATGCTGTTCTATAAGTTCTTACCTGCATATCTCACTGACATGAATGTTAATTCCTGTAAACCTAACGCTTCGGTGAATAATCTACGTTAGGTATAGGTGAACGATCCGGTACAATTTTATTAACAATCGCTTCTCCAAATTTTAATTCAATATAACTTAAAACTTTTTCATCTTCTACAGTAATTCGTAAAAAATTTTTCCACTTCATTTTTTGACGAAAACATTTTTTAATCACAGGGTCATTGTATATATCATCAAAATTGTCGGATTCACGGCGAAAGGTTACAATTTTCATTTTTTCCAAACTAAAAAGTTTATATAATCTTTTTCTGATTCAAAGTAGAATTTATAATTTCCTTCTGGTCCAAATGGTGCATCAGCGAACACCCATTCTTCAGTGCAATTTCTTCTGCACCAATCTACTACAGGACCTAATTGTCCGTATGGTAATTCAATTTTAGTTTGATGCCATTCACGTACTGGATTGGACAACATTTACTCCTGACTTCTGAAGGAATTCAATACCATCATTGCTTCTATAACTCGTATCATAATATACAGTGTCAATGCCACTTTGATATATAAGTTTGGCACACTCCATGCAAGGACTATGAGTAAGAAACATTGTACTACCAACCCCGCTGTTAGTAGACTTTGCAAGTTTTGATATAGCATTGCTTTCAGCATGTAGTACCTCCGGTTTAGTTACTAAGTTCACACGACCTACTGGTTGTTGTATTTCAATCTCACAGTTATTATCCCAACCACTTGGCATGCCATTATAGCCGTAACTGATAACACTGTCATCTTTAACGATTACTGCACCTACTTGTAATCTACGGGCATGGCTTAGTTCACTAACACGCTTTGCCCAATCCATATATAATCTAATAAATTTCTCTTTCAAATTAATCCCACAAATTTCTAAAATATTTAGCAAATAAATCTATACCCTCTTGAATTCTTTCATCGTGCAGCATATGTCCTTCGTAGTCATACCAGTGTTCTTCTGGATTAGTGTCTACCATTTGATGCATGATTTCCATCTTACCTGTAACAGGGTTTAGCATAGGCTCTGTATCAATGAACTCAAATTTTGCTTCACCGTGATGATATTTACTGTCGTAATCATCATTAATTAATTGTTCAAAACTCCAAATCATTTTATCCATAATTTCATCCCAGCGTTTACAACCCTCGTCAAACGCATCATTGTGAGATTCATTATAGAAATCAAAACTATTTTGGCTACTATGCGATTCACCACCTACGTCGCCAAATTCGCTTGGTATCCCATGTTTGGTTTCTTTGAGTTGAATCAGCATTGGGTAAATTATCAATGCTAAAGTATGATACATATTCCATGTATCATAACTATCTATTTGAATATCAATTTTTCTTTGAGTATTTCCTTTTGGAAATTTTCCTATATTTACTTTCATATAGTTTTAGTAATTTTTCCGTCTACGAAAAATAGTTCATCGTTATTATGCTTAACTGCAGCCGTAAAATTCTTCTTGCGTTCACAAAATACTTCTGCAGCCTCTTCAATTGTTTTAGCTTGCCCTAAGAATTCGTTTGTACTTAGATTATAAAGCAAAATTGTGTCATCTACTGTCTCTGTTTTAACCAAAACAATGTTATGTTCTTCTAATTCTTCGTCAGTTGCAGCATTTAATAAATCATCTAAATCTACATTATTTTCTGCTGCTATTTTGCGAATAGTCCTACGCATTTCAAACAACTGGTAAGCTTTACCCATATTAAATGCAAAATAAATTATCCCTAACATAATTAAAACTTCAAGCATAATTTTATCCTTTACTTTTATTTATTAACGATATATTTGTTATGGTACTTTTGCCAATTTTCTAAGTAAATTTTATAGTTTATCCACTTTGGTTTGCGAACGTTCTTAGTCACTAAAAATCCCCATTCACGTTGTTGCTTACCCATTAAAAATAATGTAGTAGCTGGCTTTCCTGCGTCAAGTTCAAGCCAGTGCATTTCTTTTGCACTGCGCTTAATTATACTACCTGGACCACGCCAACGTGCGTATTCACCGCACATCTTTCCTTCTTCATCATATAAAGGCAAATGTTCATAGTAACCACCAGTTAGGATAACTGTGATATACGGCCATGGATGATCATGAAAAATTGGATCATCACTGCGAACAATTTTATGCAATGTTACATTGAATGGGAACCAACTACGATTCTTGCAAAGTAAGTAATAACGGTGCATATAGTCTGCACCAGTACGTCGGTCAGGTATAAGGCGATACCTGCCTAGTTTATTCATTATGTAATGTAAAATTTTTTTCATAGTAGGTATCAGAAATGGTAAAGCAGCTTTTTTACAGAAAGCTGCCAAAACTGATCTTTAGTTTAAGTTAAAGATTACAAGCCAAGTGCCAATGCACGATAGCCTGCTGCAACGATTTCACGGCTAGGAGTTCCTAGACGATACTTAGTAGCTACACGACCTTTAGTGTCGGTATGCTTGTTAGCATAGATGCTGAAACCTTCATAACGAAGGTCGCTAACGGTTGCAGTTGGGTTAGCGATACCGAAACGCTGCTTGATTTGTGCTGCGGTTAGTTGCTCACCTTTTTGAAATGCCTCTAATAGGCGTTCTTGTTTAGATACTTTTAACATATGTTTTCCTTATAAAATATTTCGCTGATCTCTCAACGTGCAATCATTATAACACAGATTACACATGTTGCAATACTATTTGGTTAACTATTTTTGCCAGTTTCACCAAAATTATCTTGAATAGGGAAGGGCCAAACACTAGCTTCCTGATCACTTACCGTTTGCCAAGACACATCAATTTTTTCAGTTGATGTTTGGACATCTTCTTCGTACACTTCTCCTGTAACATCATCAATCAAATCAATATTTACAGGTCCGTGTATGGTTAGAGAACTATAGTCAACTTGCCAATCATGTTCTCCATCATATAACCAAGCTGCGCCACCGTCGTACCATTCATTTTCTAATGCTTGTTGTTCGTCATCAGAAAAACTATCGTCAAATTCAAAATTTACAGAAATTAAATCGTCTAATTCAGCACCTGATCCTATTTCTGGATCGCACGTAATACCGTTGCCGTTACGTTCGTATTCACTAATAGGATCGTCTTCAGTGCGAAATCCTAGCCCCCAGCGATATAGCTCAGTAATACTCCAAGCACGAATTGTGCCATCCTCTTTTTCTTCATATACATCGTAGTAAATTTCTACGTTTTTCTTTTCTAGAGGTGTTATTCTATATACTTTCACTTAAGCCCTTTCTTCTTTTTAGATTCTTCCATTCCTGCACTAATCATTTTTTTAATAATAAGCAGAACTCTGCCTTTTTCTTTCTCGGTAAGAATTTTTACCATTGCTAGTTTATCGTCATAGCTGTTTGCGCCATCCAAGAACTCAGCAGGTACTGTTATTTTAGGTTTTTGTTTAAATTTTTTAAGATTTGCTTTTACATCATCAGACATTTCATTAGAGACTCCTTTCTTAAATCTCTACGTATTTAAGTCTAAAGTTGTCTGCTTTTTCTTCATAGTTAATGTATCCGCGTGGATTACAGACAACACGGGTAGTACCAATCATGTAGTCAAAATCTTCATGGGTATGACCGTGAGTCCAAAGTTTAATTTGTCTACGGTCAAGAATCCAGTTATCTAAATTGCTGCTATACGCACCATTCATAATAACTTCATTTTTGTATCGTGGATGTGTACTTGCCTTACTTGGCGCATGATGCCCAACTACCACAGTGGGCATGTTTGGATGTAGTGCTAACACCTCATCTAGACCACGCCTGAAGGCATAGTGATCTTCTACTGCATCTTCTGGCATAAAAACACTATAGAACTTGTCATCAGTTTTAATACCATTCTTAACACAATTAAAATCATTCATCATCATACGAATACGATGCATGGTGAGTGGATCCTCACCATTCATGTCAGTCCACAATGTGCCACCATAGAACAATACACCGTTGATGATACGCCATTCTTTATCTAAGAAATGTACATTATGATAATCACCAAAAGTGCCGCAAATTATTTTAGCACTTTTTTGGAAATCGCCGTGATAGTGTTCGTGATTACCCATAATAAGAATCACGTGTGGAAATCTTTCTGCACAACGGAGAACAAAGTCGTGGTAGCGTTTGCCACGTTCGCGGACACTTGATGTTGCTGCTACTATTGCAGCCTCACTGTCATCATATCTAAAGTCAGTCAGTTCATCCGCGATAAAGATATCACCGCCGAGGATAAGGACATCCGCACCTTCTTCGTTCTGAAGGTCCAGATCACCAAACTCTAAGTGTACATCACTTGTGATTGCAATTTTCATACGCAATAACCACCTTTAAATTTATATACGTTACTGTCCCAACGTATTTGTTCGTAAATTTCATTGTCCACACACTTGAATGGATCTTTATAATTTAAGAATAAAAAATATCCTGCCCCACCCAATGCTCCTGCAAGTATCAGCCAAGGCAGCATTTTTCCAAATGCACCCAATGACTGAAATACTTGCAATACAAGTGGTAATATCTTTTGTAAGTTTTCTAGTAAGTTTTTCATAATTATATCACAAAAAACTATTTAGTAAACCTTGCTATGACCATTTTAGCATAAACCAAGTTAAATCTTCTTTATTGGGAAACTCTGCTTCAATCCATGCATCTTGATGTTCACGACCAGATAAATCTTTTTTATAACCTGTTATAATTTTTACATTATATTCTTTTTTCCACCATTGAGCAGGCAATACAATTGATTCACGGTAACTCAGTATCCTACCTCCTGAATGCTTCTCCCACATCACACGGTGTGCATTATTAAATGCAGGCTGGATGTCATCAATTTTAACTGTTACTGGCACTTAGTTCACTCACATGTTTGCAAGCTTTACGAAATTGAAAGCCTGGGCAAGTACAATCCCAACCCTTACTATTCTTTGTGATAATATACTTGTTGCCTTTACTGCCTGCAACTTCGTAGACCTTAACTTCAGTATCGACGTTTTTCATTGAACCACTTAGTAGTTCAATATCTTTTACAAAATTCATGTCAATGACACGAACATTCATGTACTCATCACCGGTCATACAAAACTGACGATCATTCAACCATTTGTAACTAGGAACAACGGTTCCCTCAAACTCACGAAAATCGGGCTGAGGGGGAATCATGCTAGGGCCCTGTACAAAGCTTATCTTGACCCTAACTTTGCTATCCTTTGTAGGAACTTGTATCATTTTTTACCAGTGGTAGATTTGAACAGAACACCAAACAGAATCATCAGACCCCATGCTTGCAGCCAACCGATTTCTTTAACACCATCAACCGCAGGAACTAGACAACCGTTCCAAAGTAGCATGACTGGGTAACTAAACAGTAGACCTAGTACAACAACAATACCAACAACCATAAAAAATGCTTGAGCAATATCTTTCATTATCATATCCTTACATTACATCCAATTGAATTTGCAGACCTTCCCAAGTACCACCGATACCAGATGTAGCACTATCAGCAAAGCCTGTACCCGAACGGCTAAATTCCAATGCATCAAGTGCCTTTTGTGTAGCAGCATTGAAAGTTATAAACTGACCTACACCATTGCGAATCTGTTTAGCAGTAGCATAGAAACATGCATTGCCGTTAATGATACGAAACTTTTGGGTTTGTTTGAATCGCTTAATCATTATGCAATCTCCTTACCATCAGAATTAACCAGAACCATTTCTTCGCTTTCACGCTTATCCATCATTTCGCTAAGAATAAATTTTGCAATGTTAATATTCTTGCGAGCCTGATCAGTCGCCTGTGCATTACCAAAAGACATAAGTTCCTGAGCATCACTGAGTACGCTCATAGCAACCATTTCTAGACCTGACAGACGGGCAGTAATACCCTGCATGTATTGTTCACGAATATCTTGAGCAGACATACCATAGCAGCGGGATTCGAATTCAGTCATTTCTTTCTCCTTATCAATCACTATACCGATATTATATAACCAAATGGATTTATTGTCAACCAAAATCGTAAAAATTTATGTTAACAATTTGACAAGTAATCCTATTGTATAAATGACAAGTAATGTTGCATTAATGACAATAAGACTCCACTCACGCCATGCAATTGCGACAATCAACCATAGAAATGCACCCACATTAAGTAGTGCGGGCCCTAGCGGATACAAGTTAATACTTGTGCAAATAGCCCCGACAATTGTTATAAAAGTTGCAAGCCATTTGAGATAAAATACGATTTCTTTTTTCATGTTCGTATTATATGCCCAAATGGATTTATTGTCAACTGTTATCTTTTTGATATTATTTTATCGGCGAGACCGTATGATACAGATTGCTCTGCACTCATATAATTGTCACGTTCCATATCAACTGCAAGTTCTTCAAATGTTTTACCTGCACTATTATGATTGACGTAAATGTTAGTTAGGTTGCGTTTGATTTCAAGGATTTCATTTACTTGAATAAGCATATCAGTCGCCTGACCACGTGCGCCACCACTTGGTTGATGAATCATGTGTCTTGCATTTGGGAGTATGTAACGCTTGCCACTAGCACCAGCGTTAGCAAGCAATGAACCCATACTGCAAGCTTGCCCCATAACGATTGTGGATACATCTGGCTTAACGAATTGCATAGCATCGTAAATTGCCATACCAGCAGTAACACTACCGCCGGGACTGTTGATATATAATTGGATGTCTTTCTTATCATCTTCGGATTCTAAGAATAGAAGTTGTGCTACAATAAGATTTGCCATATGATCGTGTACTTCACCTTCTAGCAAAATAACACGGTCACGTAGTAGGCGACTGTAGATATCATAACTACGTTCACCTTTGCTTGATTGTTCAATAACGATTGGTACGAGAGCCATTTGATTCCTTTATAGTTAAATGTGCTTTACTATAACACATTTTTTGGTAACTATAAAGAATTATTTTTTCCTTTTTACCCTACCTAAATCAGGTTCAGGTTCAAGGTCAAGTTTCTTTTTTGTTGCTAATACTGATTTGGTTGGGCTAGTGATTTTTTCTGCAGCCTTTACCAAATCTACATCTGCTGTACTATCTGTTGCCTGTTCTGTTTCGGTTGGATCAGGATCCGCTTTGGCACCGTTACGTAATATTTTAAATGTAAAGTTACCTTTTATATCAGTACTACTATAGTTTTTTCCTGCGGAAATTACAACTCCGGTAACTGCTTTACTTGGATAAACTGTTTTGAATCCTTCAAGTATCCATTTATTACCTGATTGTTTTGCATTTGTATACATTTGAACCAATGCACCGTTATTTAAAATTTCACTTGCTGCTTGACTAAAATTAGTGCTATCATTTATTTTATCTGCTACCTTATGTGCGACCGCAGCCATTAAATGATAGTATAACGCAACGCTGTTTGGATTCTTTGTATTTCTACTTAGTGCTAAGTTAATTATATTTTTTGAAGGCTTGACACCGCTAACAGTAACATCTTTGATAGAATTTAGTGGTATAGGTTTAAACTTTCTTAATGACTTTATAAATTCTGCATCAGACTCATCTATAATTTTATATCGTACACCTAATGATAACGGAGCTCCTGCTTGTCCACTTTCTCTTATTGTAGAAATTAAATCTATTACATCACTGTATTTTTCTAACAGTTCTGGGTTTTGTACATTTTCTACTTCATCTAATAAATTCTTTACACTTGCTTCAGCGCCCTTTTCACCCTTACTACTTACCTTAACATAACGACCATCAGGTAATTCTAACACACTATCACTTAATCCTGCATTCTTTGCCGAATCAAAACTTATAGTTGTATTTTTAAAACTAGGCTCACCAAAAAATATTTGTGCTGCTTCTGCTGCATTTCCTTTATAGTTTCCATTTTGTAATGCAATGGGTTGTAATATCTCACAGAAATAATCACGGAAGCCAGTAAAGCTTAAACTTTCTGAAGCGGTAACTTCAATGGGAAATCCTGCGTTCATTGCTACTTGGTGTGCAACATAATACAATGGACTCTCGGTACCTAAACTCTCGCTTAACTGAAGCATAATATCTTTTACTGTTAAGTTAGTTTTGTTTACTAGCAAATCTTGTGGTGTCATTTTTGCTTGAGTTTTAGCAGCAGCAGCTCCTGCAAATCTATAATCACCCACTTGGTTTTTAATATTATTGTCCACTGGATTGGATTTAACTTCACCTAAGAAAAATCCAAAATACAATGGTCCTGTTTCACTATCAAATTGTGCTATAGCAAATCCACCTACTCTACCTGTTTTGGTATTTTGCCATTGCACATCACCCAATTGTCCTGTTATTTGTTGGACAGCATCATCTAACTGTTCCGGTTCTAGTCTGCCACCGCCCTCAGGAAAAAAGGATAAATCTACAAAAGTAATTTGATCACCTGCAGAATTTTTAAATACTGCTCCGGGTTTTCTATTAGCTAAGCCCTTACTTTCTGTTATATATTGAAGTTTGTCAAGAATATCACGCATAATATGTATTTAGCGCAAAACTTATAGTTAGGTTCATTAATTATAAATACTAGTATATAGGAGAAAATTATGGAATTACTAATTGGATTATTAATTATAGCAGGTATAGGGTACGTTGTTTATAGAAATATTGACAAGAAAATAGAGGAAAAGCACCCTGTAGAGCCTACAGCACCTTATAAAGTTGAAGCTCCGCTTACTACAAAAGCAGATGGAATTGGGCATGAAAGTGTACCCATTCAACCAACTATTTCTAACGTTTTAGACGTTAACAAAGACGGTAAAGTAAATATAGAGGATGCTAAGGAAGCTGTTAAAAAGACCACTAAAAAGGTTAAAAAAGTAGCTGCAGAAGTGTCTGAAAAAGTTAAAAAACCAAAAAAAAATAAAACTACTTAATTGAAAGGGACATATTGTCCCTTTATTCATATTATGGACCTATCCTTTGACATAATTAGTGACTTAAATCTTCAAGAAGGTGATGATTTAAGTTGGGAGGGAAAAGCAACTAGCATGTTTTGCTTGATCGCTGGTAACATTTCCTCAGATATAAAAATAATTCAAAAGTTTCTTATAAACTTATCACAATATTATAGTGGAATATTCTACATTGATGGAGCACTAGAAAATTCAAACTTAAAAGATAAGGATCTCATTGTACAAGAACTTTCAAACATTTGCTACAGTATTAATAATACTGTTTTCCTACATAACAATATCGTTATATTCAATGGTGTAGCAATTGTAGGCATAAATGGATGGTATGGAAATCATACAGAATATACTTTATCAGACAATATAGATATAGAAAATTATCGTAGAGAAGATTTGCACTATCTTTATACTACAATAAGAAAATTACAAATTCACGGAGATGTGAAACAAATAATTGTAGTAAGTAATAGTGTTCCTGATAGAAAGTTATATTTTCATGAAATGGATGGATTTATAGATGACATGAGTCCAACTTTAGCCTTAAAACCCGATACTGAAAGAAAAGTAAAGTATTGGGTTTTTGGCACTTATAACAAAATGGTTGATACTACAATTGATGGTATTAAGTTTATATCTAATTCAAAAAAATTAGAAACAAACTATTGGGCCAAACGACTTGAAATTTAAGCCTCTGCTTCTATCTTAATTTGCAGGGGAAAGCCCTGACTTCTAGCTTCTACGGTTACTTCAATTCCTTTTTGTTCTGCAATTTCAAATGGTAAAACTGCAACGGTTGCAGAACCTTCTTCGTGGATATTCTTTGTAATGTGAACTGCGGTATCAGCATTATAGTGAAAATGTTCAATTAGACTATGTATTACAAAATCCATGCTAGTGTGATCATCATTCATGTAAATGATTTTAAACATTGGAGGTTCAGGAATTTGAAAATTTGGTTTGATTTTTAGTTTTGTATCTGAATTAGACATTTTTACCCTTTGTGTAAGAAGTGTGCGGGGGATACCGCACACTTGTATTTATTATGATATTACTTTATGTACTTGATATCAATTGCTTTGGGTTTATCTTCTTCAGGAATTTGACGTTCAAGTTCTATTACAAGCATACCATCACGCACAAGAGCACCTTTCACTTCAATGTGTTCTGCTAATGGAAATGTGCGTTCAAAATTGCGTAAACTTACACCGCGATGCAAGTACTCAAAGTTTTCAGGAATGCCATCTTTCTTTGAGCCTGTAACAGTAAGCATATTTTTTTCCATAGAAACTTCAATCTCTCCTTCTTTAAATCCAGCTACAGCAATTTCAATACTAAATTGATTATCTGCAGTTTTGATTAAATTATAGGGAGGGTAATTAGTTTGTTGTGCAGAAGTTAAACGAATTAAATCTTCTAGCATTGTATCAAAACCAACACCTAATTTGTGGATAGATGGAAAATCGTAGGAACGTAGGGTTAAAGTTGAGTTTGTCATTTTATATCTCCTTTCAATAAGCAAGTTATGACATTAAAGTAGACCCGATATCGGCATCTACATAGTATTTAGTATAATTGTTTTACGAAAAAAAGTAAATTATTTAGGTCAGTATAATTTTTTGGGAAGCTGCTGGTCTTTTAAGAATTTCTTCCAGCGGCGTTTAGCAAGACTTTTGGCTATCTTACGTTTGATAGTAGGTTTTACATACTCCTGACGTAGGCGGACTTCCTGTAATATCCCAGAATCTTGCACTTTTTTCTTAAATTTTCTGAGTGCTTTTTCAACGTTTCCGTCTTGCACAATTACTTTCTTTCCGGTCATATGATTGGTTTGGGATTTAAAACTAGATCCCTATTAATATTTAGCGTTTTTATATTATTTTCTTTATATTTCCCTACATAGTACATATGCGGCATAAGAACACGCTCAATCTCTGTATGCAGGCCTCTAGCCCCGGTCTTAAGAGTAAGGGTATTTTCTGCTATTTGATCTAGTGCGTCTTTACTAAAAGTTAAATCAATACTGTCTAAATTAAGCAGGTATTTGTATTGAGAAATATAGTTATTTTTAACTTCAGTTAGGACTCTAATCAATTGATCCTTAGATAATTCAACTATACTTACTGTAGTTGTAAATCTGCCAATAAATTCAGGAATCATTCCAAATTTTATTAAATCATCGGGAGAAACTTCACTTAATTCTCCCTCAATTTTATTATCTTTGATATTAGCACTAAATCCAATACTGGTACCGCTGATTCTATTTGTTATTACATCCTTAAGGCCAACAAAAGCACCTCCTGCTATAAACAATATATTTTTAGTGTTTATCTCAAGCATATCTAAGTTTGGGTGTTTACGACCTCCCTGACTTGATACTCTACAAGTGGTGCCCTCCACTAATTTTAATAGTGCTTGTTGTACGCCTTCTCCAGAAACATCACGTGTGATACTAGTATGTTCACCTTTTCTGGCTATTTTATCAATCTCGTCAATAAAAATAATTCCCTTTTCTGCTAAGGTAATATCACCACCTGCAGCGTTTACTAGCATGTTAATCATACTTTCAACGTCATCACCAACATAACCTGCTTCGGTTAGGCTAGTAGCATCTGCAACTACGAAAGGTACCTTAAGATATTTGGCAACTGTTTTAGCAAGTAATGTTTTTCCTGATCCTGTTGGACCAACTATTAAAACATTACCTTTTTGAATTTCAATATCTTTTGGGGGATTTGTGATTCGTTTATAATGGTTACTAATTGCAACGCTTAATACCATTTTGGCTTCTTCTTGTCCGATCACATGAGAATCTAAATATGACTTTATTTTTTCAGGGTCATAATTTTCATGACTTTCGGTTGTTTCAACCTTAGAATCATCTGCTATTAACTCATTGCATAGTTCAACGCAATCACTACATATGGCGATTCCGTCTCCTACAATTAGTTTTTTGACAAATTCTTTATTAGTCCCGCAAAAACTGCAATCGCTTAATTTTGTTTCTTCTTCCATATATGTTACTTATCAAGATTACAAATTTATTATAATTAAATCTCTTGACACATATCTGGACGAACCACCGCTACATTAATTTGCGAGTATTTTTTTAAGTTGTTATAATATCTTGCTGTTTGGTTACCCATTTTAATATAAATTGCAAATGAATCCTTAATAACATCCTGGCTTGAGTAAACAAAACGTTTGTCACCTTGGTTATTATTTTTGTGAGTATGCTGAGATCCACTATAACACGCCGTATTCAACACTAGTTTCTTATCATCTAAGAAGTCAACCTTAATTACGTATCTAGCATTAGTTATTTTACCGTCTATTTTATTTTTTACAGGTGGAAAGTTTTGACCACGAAAATACCCACTTATTAAAACTGGTCTTGTCACATCTTTAAAATAATATGTATCAACTGCGTTTAGAAAATCAGTGTCATTATTTTTGTAGGCTAGTTTGAAATATGGTAAATCTTTAGGACATGCAATTTTACAATCATATTCCTTTACCTGATTTAATACTTGAGATAATGATTTTAAATAACTATCTTTCCATTTGAGTTCATATATAACCTCAGCATAAAGATTGCGGGACTTATCCATTTTAAACTCAACAGGTTGTGCCTTTAATTCAAGTGCATTGTGTGGATAATCTTTAAGGACTGACTGGATTAATTCATCACCTGTTTTTCTATCAGTAGCAAAAGTGTCAATATTTGCTGCAAGATATTCACCATCAATCTGTTGCTTATTATCTGTTTTTCTTATAAGATAATCTTCAATTAGTGTAGGCTTTACATGAACCTCCATTGTCAAGTAAACTTTATTTGACGTGGTTTCGCTATCTATGATTCTGAATTTATCAATATAACCAGAACTATGTGTAAGGATGTAGTTCTCTTTTACTGTGTCATTAACTACGATTTGTTCCGCTCTGACAGCTAAACCAATTGTTGTCTGAACTGCTTTTTTAAAGCATTCTTGTTGTGCCAATTGCTCTGTCTTACCATTGCAATCAACCACTAATGGGTTATATGATAGCTTTTTGTCTTTTGATTGGTTATTTGTTGCTGCACATGCACTTAACATGCATGCCAGCAACACAAGTAGTAGCCTATTCATTATTGTTGTGCTTTACGCATTTGGGCACGAATAGCTGTTGCAGTCGCAACGTCTGCTTCACTCCACTGATACGTAGCAACATAAACTTTACCATCGTCTTTAATAGTATCGTTTACTTTTCGCACACCAATCAAGAATCCTGAAGATTTAATTTCGGTGATTGTGTTTACAATAGTTTCATCAACTATTTGTGCCTTACGTTTTGCGGTGTTGTCTTTTTGAACTTCTTCACCGTTATTCAAATTACGTACTTCTTCTTCCAAATCTTTTGCATTTGTCTGAATCGTACCATCTACAGTACGGAATTTGTTATTAGTAACGTCTGAAGCATTATCTAATGCTCTACTAATAATTTTAATTCTACGTTCAGATGCTACCGTTTTACCATGAATAAATTTAACCAGTTTATCCATTGCATCTCCTTCTGCGATTACTTCAGGGTTTCGCTTCCATGCAGGAGCCTGACCGTATACTTCAATTTTTTCTAGTTTACCAGACATTGTATAATAAACCTTAATACCTTCGTCTGTAAATGTAGTACTGAGTTTTGCTTCCTTGACTGGTGTTACTGCATCCGGGCTAGGTGTGATTCCTTGTTTCGTTGAAAATGAAGAACAGCCTGCCAAAACAGCAGCACACATTGTCAAAACTGCAACGTTCTTATTCATTACATACCTCTTTAGTTAAGTTGAAGAAATTGTATTCTAAACTACTTTGGATTAATTTACAATACTTTTTGGTTAAACTTTGGATCTTTTAATAAACTCTTCTACCATTTGTTGTTCAGTAGTAGTCAATAATTCCGGGTCAACTTCTCCAGAACCTATTTTGTCTATCAAATAGTTAATATAGCCGTCATTGTGTAAGTAGGTATCTGAATTTTCTTTATTAGTTTCTATCCATTTATCTCTTACAAATTTGTAAACACGATTTGGTAATACATCAACACGTACAAATATATCACCACTCAGTGCGTATTGCGGAAACTCTGTACCAAACCCTACATTTGGGTCTCCGTTATTGTCTGGGCGTATTTTAAAAATATCAGGTCTTAAATCATGCAATACTGCTTTGTGCATACTTTTACCTTCAAATTCTATGTAATCACCTTCAGCTCTTTTATATGCCTCTTCTGTAACACCTTCTGTTTTAATTTCAACAATTTCTTCAGGTAGCAAGCCTTTTGTTTCTTCTATAACCATCAACGGTTTTGAGTTTGCTGATTGGAACTCTACTAAATCACTTGCCATTTCTTCAGCAATCGGTTCTTCTTCAATTTTCTCTTCTACCATACCAACTGTTTCTGGTTCTTGCTTTGGTTCTAAGTTTTTAAATTGTTCTTCCTCTTCAGGCGTTACTTCAACCTTATCGGGATTAAATTTTTCTGGTTCAGGCTCTGGTTCTGCAACAACTGGTTGTGGTTCCCATTTTTCAATTACTTCTTGCACTTCAGTATTTCTTTTTTCTCTATCCTCACGTACCCATTCTAGTTGTTTATTACCTGCTAAAATCAAACACAATGCTAGCGGATCGAAAACAATAACAATAAGTATAATAACCCAACGTACAGCACGCTCCAAAATATTTTGATCGGGATTGTCGCCATATAATAATGCTGCAATATATTTGATAGGTCCAACTTCTGCCTCCACTTTTCTAAATTCTGCTGCAAGCGGAGCACGTTCCTCTTGTAGTTGTTGAATAATTTTTTGAGATTTAGTAATTTCTGCTTGTAATGCTACTCGTTCTTTTGCTTGATTCTTACGAATAGTTACAGCACGTTCTGCACCACGTTCGGTATCACTTCGACCTAACATCTGGTCAACTTGCGCATTCATTTGCTCTATTGCTTTTTTAGCCTGCGCAATGTTTTCTTTTTCTGTAGCAATCTTTTCATCAAAAATTGCAACCTTACTCATTGCATCACCGCTTACTAAGCTTTGGTCACTATGTGCTTTTGATAAGAAGCCAAAAATACCCATGCTAGTTAGTAGCATTAAGAATACAATTGCAGGTATAAGATATGTCTTAAATACCCAGTTAATTCGTTTCCAATTATTATGTAACCATACAGTAGCAACAACTTTACCTAACTCTAATGTTGCACCCATAATTACAACTGGTATAACAGCCGCAGCAAAAATAGCAGTTAGTCCTGCTATAGAGTAATAAGCTGCAACCGCACTAAGTAGTACTGCTGTAAATAAAATTATATAGGCAAAAAGCATAATCTAGTATTTATCACCAAGTTCCATCGTCAATGTATACACGGATTGAAAGAAAAATCCAACCAAATAGAAATTGATAAACATTTTCATCTGGCCATTCATTGGTTTTACCAATAAAATGGTATGGGATCCATCGCCATTGCAATGGATTTAATTGCACTGAAATTTTAAATGAACTATATTTTAATATATCAAGAAATTTATTTTTCATGGTCATCAAATAAGTGTCCAAACGTACTTTTAAATTCTTCTAGTTCCATAACTAACCTTCTAGGGATACCTGGACCGCTTTGAATTTCATACGTAACAAGTACCTTCCCTTCATCTCGTTCTTTCATTTGAGTGACTTTGATTGAATTTCCGTCCTCAAATATAAAAGTTTTTCCTACATACTCATGTTCCATTTTGTTTTATCCTTAAACTTTATTCTAACACAAGTTTTTGATACAGCATATAGAATTGGAAAAGTCCTATTACAAACATAAAAATTACCATAAAATATTGTGTAATTGTAATAGTGTTCCCAATAGCATTGTCGGTAAAAATACTACCTAACCACATGCCGGACATCAACAAGCAGATTATACCTAAAACCAAATACAAGTAATTCATTTTATTTTTCCTTCGCCCACCGTGCTTCACGTTCAGCACGTTCTTGTTCTTCTTTGGCGCCGGCTTCGGTCAATTCAGTATCGCTCTCACACATTGGACATGTTTTTTTAGGTTCTTGTTCACCAGTTCCGTCATCTTCTGGCCACTGCCAATCTGTTTCGTAACTTTGACCAACCCATTTACACTTAGTGCATTTGTGCGTAGGCTCTGCTGGGGCTGGCGGTGTATGCCAACTATCTTCATCTCCGTATTCATATGTAATATCGTAGCCACCCTTACGATCAGTCCACCAATCATCGTACTGACGATCCCATTCAATCTCTACATCATTGTTCCAGGCATCACTTATAATTTCATCAAGGTCTGCTTCACCACTTATTACCCGTTGCCATAGTTCTTCTAGTTCATCTTCATCTATGTCAGGATAAATTTCTTCTAGTAAATCTTTTTCTAGTTCAAAAGCAAATTGGCTATCAACCTGATGCCATTCATGTTTAACGATAGTGACCATTATAATCCTTTAAAAAAATACCAAATAAATTAATGTACCGACCAACGATGCGATTAGCCCGTTGTTACCAAAAAATCTATGTGCTAATACACATTGCAGTGTAAAGTAAACCATATATAGTTGTAAAGATTCAATGGTCATTTATCATCCCTAAAACGCACAAAGCGAGGAAACCGCAAACTATAACTTCCATCTTGGTTCTGAGTAACAGCATCGCAAAGTACTTCGGCTGTACGACCAATAATTGCAGATTGGTTCTCCCAATAACTGTCACGATCCTCATCGCTGAAACCACTACCAACATTAACAGTAATATGCTTACCATCATCTTCACCCTCACATACAAGTGCGCCTAGTCTATCACTATTACGACCAGTACCTTGTTCAATTGCAATTACAGTAAGGTCAACTGTAATAGTGGGTTTCCACTTCATCCAATCTGTGCTACGTTTACATACATATGGGCTATTAATATCTTTAATCATGATACCTTCATAACCAAAATTAACCATATCCTTTGCATAACGCTGCAATTGGTTGACACCTTCACTGTAATCCAAATCAACATCTATGCTATGTAATAGCTCGACATTTTTCATTCTATCAATATAAGGTCTTAATACTTCAAGATATTCAATGCGCTCCCTTAATGATTTACGATATACACCTTGACTAAAATCACGTTTTGGTAATATATCAAAAATATGAAACACACTATCTTCCGCCTGTACATTTTCTTTACGGCGTGCCTGACGCATAAGTTCTTGAAAACTATTACCTACTACCTCACCATCAAGAATAAATCCTTGATGAAATTCTCTAGGCAGTTTATAAAAAAGTGCAATGTTCTCTTTTATCTGTTGTTCAATGTGCGTAAAGTTATCAAATATTTTACCGTTACGGCTATAGCTAGTAACATATACACTATCAACATCTTGTATATTCACCATCATAACAACACGAACACCATCAAGTTTTGGTTCTAATCTTTTAAAGCCCTTCATCTCAGGGCGATTTTCAGAATTGGTTGCAAGTTGGCAACCAAAGATGGGAATTTCAAAATCTGTGCCTTTGCAGATTTTATTTATTGTTTTGTCACTAATACCTGCACGTAGGTCTCTGCGCAATACAGGTGCTAAAAAGGTATTCCATTCCTCACTGTCAAATTTTTCGCTTAGCTCTGTAATAGCATCACGGGCTGCATGACCAGTCAATGCTCGTTGACCAAGATAGTGTAGTAAATCATTATACTCATCCCAAGGATTTTCTGCATCAGTGATTCCTACTGTATCAGGTACTTGCTTAACTCCAAAGGTATGATATGGATTATAACATACCTTTGCAAGTGTTAAAAAGTTGATAGCATTGGTACTACCTAATGTGGCGGCTTCCAATGCTTGTCTAATAACATCTTCCTTATGTAGACGGCTATCACTTTCGTTAAGTTTTTTAATCCAGCTTGCACTCATGTTTGCTCCTTAACTACACAATTTTTTAAATGTCTTTACTTCAAAAGACCAAACGTCTTTCTTATTTGGAATCTCATCTTTAAAAAAAGGACGGCCGCCATCTTTATGAAATCTAATTCTAAGTGCAACTTCACGGCGTTTTTGTTTTACACCAACATAGAATTCAGGAGGTATACGAAAATAAAATACTTTTTTAATAAGAGGATCCACAACAACTACACGTAGGACGCCTTTTTTGTTTTTTGTACTAAACCCTGCACCTCGATAAGGTTTTAGTTTTGTTCCCTGATTAACTACTGTAACTTTTTTAGTGTCACTACCATCTTCGTGATCCATACCTATGACATCAACACGTTTTAGTTTTCCAACTCTAGAAACTGCATTTTCAACTAAACTTTCCATAGCGAGATCACCGCGTTTAACTGCTTTGCGCAATACAGGAAGATCCGATTTACTATAACCAGCATGGCTATATATGTGTTCTAGCAAAATAGCATCGGCTTTAAATGTTTCTTTGGAATATTTACTAGCCATTTGATTTACCAACTTGAATTATAGAACACTTTTTGACCTAGGAAAAGCCTTGATTTTGCCTCGTACACAAACTCAAGGTCTTGTGCTTTGTAATAATCATCACTATTACTACCGAAAAAGAATCCTGAAGTTGCAGGAAGATTACCATTCTTAATATCTTCTTCCAATTTGACGATATCATCAAAGGTCAGTTCCAATTCAATGCCATTGAACATTGGAGCATCAATATTATGTTGATCTTTTTTATCACGCCACAGTTTTTCCATCCACCCATGCAGATTGGGATGCTTACGCCAATATGCTAATTCGGTTGTAGGATCAACTGCGTTTTCATTACCACGCTCATACTTTTCCTTGTAGTATTCATTCTTTGAATTAGCCTTACTTGCTGCATATGCGTATTGATCAAGTCCCATATTTGTTCTCCTTCATGTACGAAACAAAACTAACCACTGCACTTTTTATAATTTTATAAATGATGTAAAAGGTTGTGGGTACCACAAAAATAAGTAGAAAGAAAAAGTATATCCATTGTTTTGTGGTACTCATATTTAATCCTTAGTAGCTTTTACTGCCTGCTCTTTAGTAACATTGACTGCCTTATCAAGCACCTTAGCAACACCTGTAAATCCAATTGTCGCTA